>OHAE01000655.1_pt1 | contig 30897 bp, 21 predicted proteins | sample 1577061 | NCBI WGS metagenome assembly OHAE01 (sample SAMEA3541535, study PRJEB24748) | human gut metagenome | biome: human gut; feature: human-associated habitat; material: faeces | place: China | collected 2012
CTTTAGTGGTGGCGAGTTGTGCGTACTGAGAAAATATATGATGCATAGTCTCTGTTTTTGTTGCTACGACAGATTTTCCCATAGCCATATATTCATCAATTTTTAGAGGGTAATTGCCAATTGTAATAGGATTAATTTTTTGTGGGTTTATAGTAACATCTAATCCATAAATATATGCAGGTAATTCTTGAATAGGTCTAGATCCTAAAAAGAATACATTCTCTAATGAATGTAAAGGGTGTTGTTGGAATATATTATCTTCTGGTCCGATTAAGACAAAAGAATAATAGGGCCTTTTTTGGGATATATAATAAATCAAATCAATATCTAGGCGTGATGCTTTTAATGTTCCTATATACCCTATAATTGGTCGTTTGATATTTGATAAATCATGGGGTATATTCCATTCTTTATTATAATTATATAGTTCTAGGTTTACACCTGTCTCTAAATCATAAATATGTGGATTCAAATGTCTGAATTGGTTGGCAAAATATAATGAATTAGTAATAACCAGATCGGATTTTTTTATTAATGCATTTTCAGATTCTTTTCCGTATTTCTTGAAGTATTTTCCATCTGTAATGTGATCTCTCTTGTAATATATTGATAAATTTGGATTTATATATTCTTTTAAATAGAGGCTGCGATAGATATCTGTATCAATTAGATGAATGTATTTGTGAAAACCCAGTTCTTTTGTTGCTTTTAATATGTGCTTTGCTATCTTTTTATTGTTTATTTTGTTAAAAAAATCAAATAATGGCTTTGTGGGAAATTTACTAACAGGATATGCAAGAAATGGACAATCTGCAATCCATAGGTTTTCTTTTATTTGCCTTAAATAAAATTTCTTTCTTTTGATAGCTTCAATTCTTTTTTTATCTGCTGTATTTTTCTTTTTTTTTAATATAGTTGTGTAATCTATAGGAGTATTAATATATAAAACTCTATTGTTTTTAGAAATTTCTAGTGCTGTATTTTTTATAGTACTGCCTATTTCAATATCCCATGGTTGTAAACTTGTAATTACAAAATCTTGGTTAATCATAATAGATGTATATTATAAGATTATATTTCTTTGTATATGTTTAATAGGGCTTCTGCCGTTTTTCTCCATGAAAAATTTTGTATACGTTGTAAACCGTAATCGACTTGTTGCTGATAAAATTCAGAATTATTTTCTAATTCTAACAGTTTCTCCGATATTTCTTCTGGTTTCATCGGGTTCACTAATATACCATCTTTTCCCGCAATTTCAGGTATGGCAGACGTATTACTGGTAATGACAGGAGTACAACAAGCCATTGCCTCTAGAATTGGAATTCCAAAGCTTTCTCTTAAAGAGGTATATAGGAAAGCAAAAGCGCCGTTATAAATATATGCTAGATCGTTGTTGGGGATATATCCGGGACAAAAGATATAAGGTTTTATCTCTTTGATACTTTCTTCATTCAAAATAGCATCAATTATATCTTCTTTAAGATCAGCTATTAATAAAGGGCGTTTGAAAACAGATTGTTTTAGATATAAACTATATGCTTTTAGAGTGCGTGGCGTATTCTTTTTAGGGTCAGTATTACCTAAGAAAAAAATGAATTCCTTGTGGGGTATATATTTATGAGTAACAGTTTCCGGTAATTCTATTTGCTTGAAGTGTTTGCTGAAGCCATTATAAACTGCTGTAATTTGTTGCTTGGGTAATTGTAGGGCTTCTTGTATTCGGTTACACTCAAAATTAGATACAGTTATTATTTTCTTGCATTTAGGTAATATTCTGGGAACGATAAAACGGCGGTAGATTCTTCCCATATTTTGATACCACGATTTGTTCTCATTTTGTTTGGGCTCTAAAAAGATAATATCATGTAGTGTCAGAATTAATGGTACGCTACAGAATAAAGGAGCTGTATTACTTGTGCAGTGTAATAAATCCGGTCTTATTTTATGAACAGCAAGGGGTAAGGCTATTTGTTCCCAAAGTGGATATGTAGGGCAATTCAATTCTATAATGTGGACATTTTCTGATTCGGTCAGACATCTATCTTCGCCACTTCCTACAAAAATGTAATATTGATTGGTCTTATCAATTTTTTGTAATTCCCTGATGGCTTCAAGAATTACAAAATCCATACCATGTTTATTTGTACGGAAGATTCTTTGGGCCTCAATTGCTATTTTCATGCTATTTTGTTTTAGTTACCGTGCTCTGTATGTATAAATTGCTTGTTTGCACCTCGTAGGCGGAAAAGATTAAGAAACATGAGTATAAATAAAACAGGAATATTGAGTATTGCTTTGGCTAGTTTCCTGTTAATCAAATAATCGGGTATAGCTAATGCGAATGTTATGCATAATAAAGCAAATAGTCCCCACCATTTGACAGCCATAATCCAGTTGATTACAGTCAGGACGCATGCAATAATAATGATAGAACCGAATAAAATAACTCGGGGTGGCATCATCCATTGAAATAATTTATCGCAATAATCCCAATTCCCTTTAAATATTGCACTGGGGAATGAGAATAGTCCGGAGAATAGATTGCTAAACTGGGTTGATAACCACCTTCGACGCTGATTGTAGAATTGAGAATTGTTTTTTACTTTCTCATCATAGGTGTATACTGTATTTAAATATTCAATGTAAATATTCTGTTTTAATAGTAATATTTCTAGCTGTTTGTCGATGCCTACATGTTTTGCGTGTTGCATACAATCTTTAAATAACTCATATTCGAATGCCATTCCTGAACCGATAAGAGCAGAAGAAAATCCTAATTGGGTGTGTCCTTTTCTAAATATAGAGTTGTTTATTTCTTCGCTTACAGCATCCAATATTGCAGTATTGGTCTCAAGGTTTTTGGCAACTCTATGAGTTTGTATAGCAGAACAACCAGAATAAAAAGCATTGTTTAATTGTTCTAAATAATTGGATTCAACGACATTGTCTGCATCCAATATGATAACATTGTCATATTGGGAAGCGTGATTTTCAATATAATTAATAGCTTCCAGCAGTGCATTTGTTTTGGAGCTGTATTGTTTCTGAATGGGAATTACTATTGCTGAAAGATCTTCGAGTTGTTTGTTCGTTTCATTTTTCATATCTTCGGCAATGACAAATATATCATATTTGTCTCTAGGATATTCCTGCTCTAAAAAACTTTGTACAGAATTAACAATAACTTTATCTTCTTTATAAGCAGGAAATAAAACGGCATATTTATATTTCTTTTTAGTCACAGGATAAGTGTTCTTAGATTTTCTAAGTGAGTTAACAGCAAATATAAATAAATATAATACGGCTATGGCAAATAACAAAAATAAAATCGCATCAACCATGCTAAAGACACGTTCTCCGCTATCTGAGTTTATAATAAATAAATAATCCATATTTTATATCTTTATTATTAAGTTTTTATTATTGATCTGTTGTTCTACATATTCTCCATTTAAAATCATTGATAATCCCACAAATGCAATAATCATTGTGGGATATTGCCCCCAAAAGGCGTTACCGTATGCACTAAGCATCATGCCGAATATGCCGCAAAGTAATCCGCTAGATATTCCTTTAAGCTCTTTACTTTTTATTTTGAACATAATAATCCACATACATTTAAAAATTACTATTAAAAGTCCTCCTAAATATAAAATAAGACCTATAATTCCTGTTTCTACCCATATTTTTACATACCATGAATCGTGAGGTATATTAGTTGTGAAGCGGACTGATATTTTTCTGTTTTCTACACCTGATAGTCCAAGTCCTTCTCCTATCGGTTTATATTTAAGATATTCGGCTAAACGTTTTTGATTTTCTCGGCGGACATTGAAAGACGCATCTTCTGTAGGACGGAATGATGTACGCATCCTACGAATCATAGCGTTACTTTGTCCTATATAAGTATAAGCAAAAAAAGCATAAATAAAGGTTAGTAAAAATCCTCCAATTAAAATTGCTTTGTAATTTTTACTTATGATGATATAAAGAACCAATCCGCTTAATGGAACGATCATTGCCCCGCGTGTTCCGGATAGAAACATTGCATAAATAGATAGGCATGAAACTATAGCATAATAAATTCTCCAAAATTTTATAGGTGTGATAAAAGCTATTATACCAAATACAATTCCTGCGCATCCCATATTAGAACCAAAATTACCAGCATCTGTGAAGAATGAAAAATATCGGGTTCCAGAACTAATAAGATGCGTGACAGCTCCACCATTTGCTAACCATATTTGTTCAAATGAATCAAAACCTATAAACTTTTGTATGAGAGCTTTTACTACAGCCAATAAAGTGAGTATAGAATATAATAAGATAATAATTTTTACTTGTTTTATTCTTGTTATTAGGAGTGTTGATATTAGTGATATTATTAGACCATTGAAAATTAGTCCTCTAGATAACATCCATGCTTCAAGCATTCCTGTTGGGTTAGCCAGTTCTATAATACAATAAATCATCCATATAAAAGTTGTAATAGTCAGGACATTAACCCCGTTCTTCCATGGAATATCTTGTTTTAATGCACTGTGAATCCAAATTAAAATAATTTGTGATATTAATAAGGTATCCATAATAATACTAATACCCTCAAGATTTATATATCGGCCAACTCCTATTATTAGATAATTTAAAATGAATGTCGCGTATAAAAGAATAGGAGGATATTCTAAAAAAGATAGTAAGAATATTATCGTTAGAGGTATAATGACAATGATTCCCATTGCTATAAAATATCCGAAAGATAGGGATAAAGCAATTCCGACCAAGCCAATAAATATAGCAAGACGGGATAATCTTTTTTGGGAGGATATATTATAATAATTGATATTGCTCATTTTTATAAACTAAACTATTTTATAGATGCTTTTTTAGCGGTTAATCCCATATGTATCATTTGTGTTGCCAAGGAATGTTGAGATGAATAGGGAGGGAGTTCTCCTGTGAAGTCTTCTACAGCATATCTATTAGCATTATTCAAATATAATACGATTGATGTTTCTTTTACGATATTTTTGAGATGAGATAATAATTCTTCATCGCTTTTCTTCCAAACTCTCTGAGCATTTGTGATAAGTAAATTAATCGCTGCCTTGTTTAATAAAATAGGCGGTAAACAGTTGTATTGAATTGCTGGATATTCAATTAAAACAATATCGTTTTTCTCGTTTGGTTCACTAGGGTAAATGTCTGAAAATTTATTTGCAAGTAAATATTTGGCATCATCAGTTGGAAAATCTTCTCCCGCTTTCAAATGTTTTACTTTTAATCCTAAATTTTCCCATTCTTCTACCATGTATTTTCCTACAAGGCTTTTTCCTTCACCTTTTTCAATACTTAAAATATTTATATAGGTGGTTTCATTTGTTTTTAGGAAACTATTTAGTTTGTTACACGCATATGCAGCAGATATTCGATGCCAAGCTTTAGAGTATCCTCGATAGCGCAGTTGACCTCTTCCCGAAAAGGCTCCAAGAACTCTAATGCCGGTTAGGCGTTGAGCGCGTTCTGCATCACGTAAGGTGCGGTCTAGTAATTCTATAAGCAAATTATATCCAATAATGAAAATAATACTGCCTAAAAATGCGGCTATAATGAAAAGTAAACGTTTACTTCTATTTGGAAAAAGAGGGAAAGCTGGTTCTGTGATAGTATCTAATCCGGCCGTAGTTAATTGAATATTTCTTTTACGCAAATAAGCTACATTCAAGGAATGAACCATTTCTAAATAAGTTTGTTCTGTAACGTTGATTTCTCTTTCTCTACTTTTTATTTCTGTTCCTACTGGAGAGTAGGTTGAATACTGTGTTTGATATTCTTTACGTCGATTATTTAAAACTTTTATTTCTGCTTTAACTTTAGTGTTTCTAATGAGTGCATCCAACCATTGTTCTACCATATTATCTATAGCTATTCCTTCTTTTGAATATTTATAGGCATTCATATTGTTAGATATATCGGCTATTTGTTTCTCTGTATTTTTTAAATCTTGTTTATATATATCTAACTGAGGATCATCTTTTTTAGACTTTTCAGAAGAAAAAGTTTCTATTTCTGTTATTTTTCCGTTAATAGTTGAAATTTCATCTAATTTTTTTAAGAAATCAGTATTAGTATGGAATAATTTGGTTCTTGTTTCCATTTGTTTTTCCAATGTCTCCAATAATTTGTTGCTACTTTCTAGTTCTCTTAGCGCTGCTTCATACCTGTTTTCAAATTCTGCGAAAGATACAGCTGTTGCTTTAGTTTGCTCTTGATAATTAATAATATTATTTTGGATATTATAATTAGATAAAGATACTTCTTGACCTTTTAATATTTCCCGATATTTTTTTACTTGTGCTTCAAAATAGGCTATAGCATCGTTCGTAGCCCTATATCTTAATTCATTATATGAGTTGAGTAACTCTTCACTTAACAATTTTACAGTATTAGTGGTTATTCCCGGATCATCTGATTGATAAGAAAGTTCAAGAATATCACTGCTACCTATACGTTTGATTTGTACTCTATTAAGGGCTGCATAACTATAATGGGGGTTATTACCATTAAGTAGTATATATAAGAAATTTTGTGGAGAATACTGTTTGTAATTTTTGAGATTTTCAATTGTTTTTTCTTCTGATTCTTTATTTATTAATGCTTTAATTTCTTCAGGAACTATGCTTTGCAACTTTTTAAAGTTTTTTGCCGTAATATACATGTTATCTTCTTCTAGATTTCCATGAATCATATTCATTGCAAATAAGTGTAATGATACGTTTTCTAAAGTAGATTTAGATTTAATCAAATTAATTAGATTGTCATAGGTGTTATTGACTGTTTGAAAATTAGGAACCTCTTCGCCTGTCAATGTCGTACTGGATACAATACCTGTATATATGGTGGTATCTACTGTATATGTTTTAGGTAGAAATTGAGTGAAATAGGCTACCAATAATGTAACAATTAAACTACCGAATAATAGTTGATAACGTATTCGATAAATGAAGCGGGATATAAATAGTGATATATTCATCGGTGATTTATCTTTTCATTATTTTTACATTTGTTAGTAATTCTAACAATGTGATTGCATTTTGTAATGCTACTCTACCTGATTGGTACGTTACTAATGCGGAAGAGCGTCTACCTCTCTCTAGAGATAATGATATAACGTCAATTTTCCCATTAATAAAATCTTGCTCTGATATTTTCATTTGTGCATTATATAGGGCGGCGGCCTCAGCTTTAGCTTTTAAAACGGCTAGTTCTTGTAATACTTTATTGTATGCTTCTAAAATTACTAATTTACGTTCTTCAACGGTGATAGCATATTCGTAATCCATTTGTCTAAATTTAGCTTTTTGAGCGCGAACTTTTTGCTTTTGACTAATAACATCTCCTAAAGGTATTGATAGTGAAACTCCTATGTAATATTGATGCTGTGAAATGCCATTGGATGTATAATACATTGGGGTATCTGAATCTGAAAAACCATTGACTGAAATCATTCTACCATATTGATAACTACCCACTCCACGTAAATAATTGAGCCATTGTCTCCTGACAACTTTTAATTGTGCATTGGCTTCATCTCTTTTTGCTTCATAAATTCTTACGGACGGATGCTCTTTTACAGTTTCTAAAAATACAGATAAAGGAGGCAATTGTATCCTTTCATAATCGTCCAACATCGCATCTATTGAATCAGTAGAAGAAGATACGATTACAGTTTCCGGTTTTGGCATTTTTCCTTTTTGTGCAAGGACTATACCACCTAATGATAAGAATAAGATGCAAATCCAAAATTTCTTCATAAATTATACATTTTCTTTTTGAATAAAAGCTGTGATGGTTTTTAAAATAATCTTCATATCCATCCAGAAAGAATAATTTTGCGCATATTTTATGTCTAATTGTTTGCGTTCTTCTGCTGATAATTTACCGGCATCACCTCTTTTTTCTACTTGCCATAGTCCGGTTAGTCCGGCAGGAGCCATGAAACGGTCGATATAATCGTCTTTAGTTAATAGTTCAGCCTCATAGAGAGGGAGAGGGCGATTGCCTACTATTGACATATCCCCTTTTAATATATTGAATAATTGCGGTAATTCATCTATACTATATTTTCTTATGAAATGTCCGACTTTTGTTATACGTGGATCATTCTCTAATTTCACAAAAGAATTTTTTTGTTCATTATTCCGTTGTTCCAAATAATCTTGCTCCTGTATGAAACATTCATCTGAAACTAATATCATATCATCGTCTCCAAAACTCATTGAATCAATTTCATTTATAGAGATATGTTTTTTTTCTTCTTTTTCTACTTCTTCTTTGTATTGGTTTAATTTATCGAATTCTTTGAGTCGTTTGTCTGCTCCATTATACATAGAACGAAATTTAAGAAAATCAAAAATTCTATAGTTACTTCCCACTCGCTTCGATTTATAGATAATTTTACCTTTACTTTCTATTCGAATTGCGATAGCCACTACAATTAATAACGGAGATAAAATAATAATTGCGATGCTTGCAAATATAATGTCAAACAATCGTTTCCACATGGGTAAACGGAAAGAGGTCAATGGGGTGGACTTTAAAAAATCAGGTAATAATTGCTCATATCTAGCTATGATAAATTCGATACTCTTTTGATATCTTTCTTTTTCAACGTCAGGTGTTATTGTATCGTTTATCCCATTTTTTAGATATGTGATTTTTTCTTCTGTCTTTAATAAATCTGATGTTACAAGTACGATATAAACCCGATTGGATTTCTTTTTTAAATAGGATATATTAGGAATGTCCTGTTTTAGTGAAGTCCTTTCATATAAGATAATTATAGGATCATTTCCAGGAAAATTAGAACATAATTTGCTAACTTCTTTGATATGGCTAGATATTAATAATGGAGTATCTAATATATCTTTGAAATGGGAAATCGTTTGTTCATTACTACCAATATAAATAATTCTAATCATTATTTATCTTTATCAAGTATCTTTTTTATTCTTATTTTTAGCTCCATGGGGTTGAAAGGCTTTAGAATATAGTCTTCAGCTCCTTCTTCTAGGAGACGTATACGTTCACTTGTGCTTTCTTCACTTGATAACATTACAACTGGAATGGCTTTAAACAACTCATTCTGTTTTACATAATGTAGGAATTCATCCCCGCGCATTTCCGGCATACGAATATCTGAAATAATTAGATCTGGTATATTACCTTCTTGTAACCATCTAATTCCCTTTAATGCATTTTCAAAATATATGAAATCATAATCTCCTGCAAGATAGAAATACACTACTTTTGCAATTGTTTCTTTGTCGTCTAATAAAAGAATTTTTTTCTTCATTTTGTATCAATTGAGAGATTAACTACTAATCATTTAACTCCTCTGAAAGAATTGAATTGTACAAAGATATATAATATTTAATTTATAAATTATGTTTCATCTGTTTTTTTAAAAAAAAGAGCAGAAATACTAAAAATCCGCTCTTTTTTATGGTGCTATTATTAGTTATTTCGTATAAATATATTCCTTTCGGCCATTCTCTATTTTATACCAATCTTTATTTTCATTTCCTTGAGATGTAACCCAAGTCTCAAACATTGGATATGCCTTTTTAATATTTTGATATTCTGCAGGATATTGAAATTGTGTGTTCTTATTGCTAGGTACCATCAATCCCCAAATAAGATTGTCTTTACTTAGGTAAGGAGCTACATTATAATCATCGCAATTACTGCCTAATAACTTTCTGGAAGCTCTTTGGGTTGGTTCGAATCCTTTTAGGTGAACTTCTTTTCTAGCTTGTTTTTTGCCATCTGTGACAATGAAGAAATTGAGATTATTAACATTTATATCTTCTGTCTGGATGTTTTTATTAAACTTAATCAGAACTTTGAATGTCTTTTCATCCGCTTCGTAATCTTTTTCCAAACGGGTGTTTATTGTCTTCCTTTCTGTTGTAAGGCCTAATGCTTTGTGTGCATTATCAAAGAACGGTATTACTGCGTATTCCTGATTGTTTTCTGTTCCATTTGAACAAACGAATATGTTTCCATCAAGTTCGCGCTGGTATGAGTTATCATCTTCTACTTGTTGAATATCAGTTCTTTTAACCTTGTCTAATTGAATGGCTGCACCGATATTTTTTGTTGCTCCGACAGCACGTAATGTAGCTATGATTCCTAACTCACTTACATAATCATTATCTTCTAATTTATAACTAAGTTTTATATCCATAACTAAGTCATTCATGTCATAGTCTCCATATACCGGCCAATTATCTTCCATTAAGAATGTATATGAATTATCCGGAGATACGATAATTGGGAACCCTGAACCTTCCGGCTCGTCAGCCGGAACGTTATTACCTTCTCCATTACAACCACTAGCCGGGATTTCAATTGTTTCTTCTTCGGAGAATACACTAGTTACCTGATTGTTTACTTTTATATAATTAGAATCATAATTATGTCCATTTTTGAATAAAACTTGTAGCTTATCTTTTAAATATAATCCACCCCACTTTACCTTAATATCATTAAATATAGCTAGAGCTGTTAGAGGTGCTCCATCGTCGCTAGCTTTAATATCATTGTTATAATCAAAAAAAGCACTCTCGGTTACTTTTAAGATGGCATTATAATTTAACGAGATAGTGGAGTTATTCATTTTAAGGCTTTTACATAGCAACAGTGCTTCTTGTCCTATAGTGAAATTCCTATTACCTTGTATGTCTAGGTCACCTATACTAGTATAACAGTAGTTGTGGAAATGAGAATCACTAGTCGTAGTCATCTTTGTAGCAGTAAATTGCCCATAATTAGAAAATGTGCTTCCCGGATTATCTATTCTTATTTCGTCAATATTAACAATTCCATTATTGACGAAATCACAATTACTATTAATTAGAAGATATTCACTTTGGTAGACACCACTTTTCCCAACGTATACATCACATCTGTTATTAATTTCTTGTCGGTTTTTGGGGGCAAGAGTTCCCATGATGTAAATTTGGGCGTTTTGGCATGAATACCAATTTAATATTCCATTAAATGTTGTATTGGCCTCTACTACATAATTTTTACCTTGCTCAATTGTAAAAGTTCCATTTCCTTCAATTTTTATTGCATCCGTAGGAATATTAATTTCTCGTCCTTCTGTTGGAGACTTCATTATCCCCTTAATCTTAGATACATTATTTTGACTGTTTCCGGAAATGGTATTAGTAAAGTCACATATGATTTCTTTGTTGTCTACAGTAATTACTTTTAGCGCATTTCGCTTTTTTCCGTTTTTCATTATCATAGTCTGACATACGTATAATTCTTTCGAATCTTTGGGAATAGTAAGCACGGTTGAGAAATTTTTTCCTTTTTTAGCAAGCCCTTTTGTTAGTAATTGGGCATTTTTATTAGAAAATGGATTTTCGTCATAAACTGAAATCTCATAATAAAATTTACCCTCATATTCATCATTTGCATTGACGGTAAGGGATATTTCGTTAGTTGTAGACCAATCAAAATTTGCAGTGGTTTGTAATTCTGGCATTGGAGATGGTGTACGATAGTTAGGATCATATACATCGTCCTGACAACTTGTAAAAATGCTACTCACAATTAAAGTGATGGCAGCTGCATTGAATAATTTGTTAATAGATAAAATCATAAGTCTTTTTAGTTTTGGGGGTACATTAAGTTTTTGTTTTTTAATATATTTCTGTGCAAAGGAAACAAATATAATTTATATATCCAAATAAATTAGTTGCAAATTCTGACTTATAGTCTGTTTTTAACACTTACGTGCTTTGATTATATGCTGTAAACTAGCTGTAACGGCTATTTACTGGACTTATAAATTCTATTCGATTTTGACTGGAAAGGGTGTGTGCAGGTGTTGTATCTATAATATTTTCTTAATTATTTCTTTTTGCCTATTTTTAATTTCAATATAAATAATATTATCTTTGGCGCGGATTCAGTAATACATAATGCATCAACACAAAGTATTTTTATAAAAAAATAAATATGAATTTAGAAGAGGAAGAAGAACACATCGATTATTTGGAAATTATTCGTAGATATTTAGTACATTGGAAATTGATAATTTGCTCATTGTTAATTTGTATGACGATTGCTTTCATTTATCTTCGTTATGCTACGCCTGTTTATAATGTATATTCCATAATAATGCTAAAAGATGACGAGAGGGGAGGACGTGCGGATGAGTTGTCTGTTCTCCAAAGTTGGGGAATTATGGGAGCCGGTGATAATGTGGATAATGAATTGGAAATACTTAGATCATGGAATTTAACTCGTGAGGTAGTTAAAGAAATGCAATTATACACTACTTATAATTATAAGGGACATTTTAAATATGAAGATTTATATAAAAGTTCTCCAATTAATGTACTTGTGAATGTTGAGTCATTGGATACTTTATCTGCTCCATTAAAAATGGCTATAAGAGAAAGTGGTAATGGACAGATAATAGTGGAAGGGAAATATAGGGAAGACTCCTTTAATAGAACATTAGAAAAATTGCCTGGCGATATATTGACTCCTATTGGTAAAATAACACTCGTTCGGAATCCTGATAATCAGTTGGAATCTGGAAATACGTTGTATGTTAAAGTTTTGAATCCGAATATTATTATAGGCTCTTTTCTTGGACGTTTAAGTGTTGAAACGACTTCTAAAACCACATCTGCTATTTGCCTTTCGATAAATGAGACCAATGTAGATCGCGGTATTGATTTTGTTACTAAATTAGTAGAGGTTTATAATCGTGAAGCTATTGAAGATAAAAATAAAGTGGCTCAAAATGTAGAAACGTTTATTAATGAGCGTCTTACAAAAATAGGAGTCGAACTCAGTTATGTAAAAGAGGATCTTGAAAATTATAAAATAAATGAGGGAATCATAGATGTGAAGGTTAATGCTCAACTTTCTTTACAGGAAAATACACTTTACCGGAAAGAGCTGGTGGCTTTGGAAACCCAGTTGAAATTGGTAAAGTATTTGGAACAGTTTATGAAAGAAGATAATGGAGTTGAGCGATTGGTGCCTACTAATGTCGGGATTGAAGATCAAACTTTGCAGGAGTTGATAAAGGAATACAATACGAAATTGATGGAACGTAATCGTCTGCTTCGTGCATCTTCAAGTCAAAATCCTACCGTTTTGATATTAACGAAAACAATCACTGAATTAAAAAAAGATTTATTATCGTCAATTTCCAGTATACAAGATGCATTGATGATATCCAGGGATGATTTGAATAAACAGATTTTAATATATAATGATCGTATAATAAATGTTCCGACACAAGAGCGGGAACTGTCGGAGAGACTGCGTAATGAGAAAGTGAAAACGGATCTTTATGCTATATTATCCCGAAAACGGGAAGAAAATGCATTGACTATGGCAATTTCTTCAGAAAAAGCACGCATTATTAATGATCCTATGATAACAGGACCTGTTTCACCTAAGCGTTCTCATGTGTATATATTGGCATTTGCATTAGGTATTGCAATTCCGGTTGGAGGGCTTTATTTATATAATCTGTTAAATATTCGTGTTCGGAATCGTAAAGAACTTGAAGCTTTGACGGATGTTTCTGTGTTAGGAGAAATACCGGTTTATGCGAAAAAAGAAGTAATAGCTGTCAAGGAAGGGGTTAATGACTTAATGGCGGAAGCATTTAGAACTGTCCGTGCCAATCTTCAGTTTATGGGTGGTAATGCTGCTTCGAAAGTAATAATGGTTACTTCTTCCATGCCCGGTGAGGGGAAAACTTTTATTTCTGTGAACCTTTCTGTCAGTTTGGCATTAATAGGGAAAAGAGTTTTATTAGTGGGAATGGATATTCGTAAACCAATGCTGGCAGAAATTTTAAGTTTGAATCCTAAAAAAGGCGTTACTGATTATTTAGCCTGTATACGGAATGATGTTAGTGAATTAATCCAACCGTCGGGAATACGTTCTAACTTTCATGTTTTAGTTTCCGGTACAATTCCTCCTAACCCTGCGGAGTTGTTGCAAAGTGAGAGGTTAACCGAATTGATGGAAACTTTGCGACAGGAATATGATTATATTATTGTAGATTCTGCTCCGATTGGGTTGGTTTCCGATTCGTTTTTAATGCATTCAGTGATAGATTCTACTATTTATGTAATCCGAGAAAATTATACGGAAAAGAAACATTTGGAATGGTTGAATGATATTGCCGGAAATAAAAAGCTACCTTCTCCACATATAATAATAAATGCGGTAAGTCTTGAAAATATAGGAGGGCATGGAGCCAGTTATGGTTATGGAGGCTATGGAGAGAATACCGTGTCTTAATGAATATGAAATATTTTAATCAGAGGTTTATACGTTTTTTAATGAATTATTTAATATGCAAAATAAAAGTCTTATATTTGCGCCCGTAAAACATGGTACACCTAATTTATAACATTCGAATTTATGAAAATCTTCGCTAGATTATTATTACTGTTATTGGTATTTTCTTGGTCAAGCTGTAATTCTTATAAAAGGATTCCTTACATGATGGACTCGGAGAGTTTGACGATAGAGGAGACTGATAAAGCTAATCTTTATGATGCTCGTATTATGCCGAAAGATTTGTTGACTATCACTGTTAGCTCTACGGAACCTGAGGCTGCAATTCCTTTTAATTTAACGATTCCGACTATTCAATCTACTCAAACCAGATCTCTTACTTCGCAACCAGTATTGCAAACTTATTTGGTGGATAATAGTGGTGATGTGGAATTTCCGGTTTTGGGAAGAATACATTTAGGAGGCTTAACGAAATCAGAAGCAGAGAAATATATTGTTGATAAATTGAAAGGCTCTTTCAAAGAAACTCCGATTGTGAATGTACGTCTTGTTAATTATAAAGTTTCTGTCTTGGGCGAAGTTAATCGTCCGGGAACGTTTACTGTGGCGAATGAAAAGATTAATCTGTTTGAAGCATTAGCTTTGGCCGGAGATATGTCTGTCTATGGAAAACGTGATAATGTGAAACTGTTGCGCGAAGATAATAAAGGCAGAAAAGAAATTGTTACTCTTGATCTGAATAAAAGTGATATTATAAATTCCCCATATTTTTATTTACAACAAAATGATGTGATTTACGTTGAACCCAATAAAGCAAAATCAAAAAATGCCGATATAGGACAAAGTACAACCTTATTACTATCCGGCACATCTATTTTGATTTCACTGGCTAGTTTGATCGTAAACATTGTCCGTTAGTCTGTTCACATTAATAAAATTAAAATGGCAAAAGAACAATTTTATAATAATCCGGAGGAAGAAGAGGACAGAATTGATTTTCAAGAGATTATTTTTAAATATTTATCTTATTGGAAGTGGATTGTCGGTTCCGTAGTTATTTGTATGATAGGTGCATTTTTCTATTTAAGATATACTGCACCTGTTTATAACATATCATCAACCATCCTTTTAAAAGATGATAAAAAAGGTGGTGGTGTGGATGAATTATCTACACTCCAGGATTGGGGAGTGCTTAGTAGTAAGAACAATGTTGATAACGAAATTGAGGTTCTTAAGTCTAAGAATCTACTTAAATCAGTTGTGAATGAACTGAAATTGTACACGAGTTATTCTTTAGAAGGTAACATACGTAATACGCAGCTTTATAAAGATTCTCCTCTCTACGTTGATTTAAATTATAATTCGCTAGATTCTCTTATTGCTCCTGTTTTGTTGGAAGTTCAAATGTCAAGCGATGGGAAAGCCAAAGTTACGGGAAAATATGATGATGTAGAATTTAGTGAAACCATAACGGAATTCCCTGCTATCATGGAGAGTCCTGCGGGTATGGTTACTTTGGCTCTGAATCCTGTAGCCGAACCTGTATATGATCAAAAAATATTGGTAACTATAATGAATCCGTTAACTGTTGCCAGAGGTTATGCAGGTGGATTAGAAATAGCTCCGACTTCTAAGACAACATCTGTTATTAATATTTCTTTACCTGAAACGAACAAACAAAGAGGAAAAGATTTTTTAAATAAATTGGTTGACGTTTATAACCGTGAGACTATTGAAGATAAGAATCGCGTTGCTAAAAATACAGAGACTTTCATTGACGAACGTCTTGCTAAACTTGATATTGAGTTAGGAAGTGCAGAACGTGATTTGGAGTCTTATAAGAAAAAAGAAAAGATTACCGATATACAGACGGATGCCCAGCTTGCGTTGCAGACAAATAGTGAATATAAGAAAAAGCGGGTAGAGGTTGAAACACAATTGAGCTTAGTGCAATATCTGGAGAATTATGTTAAAGGTGATAAGGACAAAACAAAGTTGGTGCCTGCTAATGTTGGTATAACTGATCCTACTTTATTGGCTTTGACTTCTAAGTATAATGCTTATTTATTGGAGCGTGATCGTTTGTTGCGTATTTCTTCTGATAGCAACCCTGCTGTACAGAGTTTGAATAATACGATTGATGCGATGTATGAGAGTATCCTGGCTTCTTTGTCGAGTGTATATCAAGGATTGGTAATCTCTAAAAAAGACTTGGATCGCCAGGCCCAACTGTTTGATACTCGTATTGGCAATGTGCCTACTATGGAACGTGAATATACGGAAAAGGCACGTCAACAGCAGATTAAATCGGAGTTATTCTTGATCCTGTTGCAGAAGCGTGAGGAAAATTCATTGGCATTGTCTATTACAGTTACAAGTGCAAAAGTTATTGATGATGCATTTGCCAGCGGACCTATTTCTCCAAAGCGTTCATTAATTTATATGATTGCTTTTGTTTTGGGATTTGCAATTCCTATTGCAATAATTTATTTAAGAGACCTGTTGAATTTCAGAATAGGGAATCGTCATGAGCTAGAAAAACTGACTTCCGTATCCATGCTTGGCGAAATTCCTTTAACAAAAGACGAAGAATATGTTGCTGTTAAAGAGAATAAGAATGACAGTATGGTAGAAGCTTTTCGTGCTGTCCGAACGAATCTGCAATTTACACTTTCCGGGACGGGACATAAGGTTATTATGGTTACTTCGTCTATGCCGGGTGAAGGTAAAAGTTTTATTGCGATTAACCTGGCTGTAAGTCTTGCATTGATCAACAAGAAAGTGTTGCTTATCGGTTTGGACGTTCGTAAACCGACACTTGCCTCTTATTTAAGTATTGATAATAAGAGAGGTGCTACCAATTATTTGGCAAGTATGGAGGATGATTTGAGTAAATTAATTCATCAGACCAGCTTTAACAATAATCTGTATGTACTTCCGGCAGGTCCTATTCCTCCTAATCCGGCAGAGCTATTGTTAAATGACCGTTTAGATGAGATGGTTGGCACTTTGCGTAAAGAATATGATTTCATTATAATCGATACAGCGCCGATAGGTTTGGTTAGTGATTCGTTAATTGTGGGTCGTGTGGCAGATGCAACTATTTATGTAGCCCGTGCGAATGTAACTTATAAGAAGCATATGGAATGGTTGAATGATTTGTATAGTACAAGCAAACTTCCTGCTCTATCCGTATTATTGAATGGAGTTACAATTGAAAAGAGTGGCTATGGTTACGGATACGGCTATGGTTATGGATACGGTTACGGTGGTTACGGCGAGGATAAGGATGGTAATCATCAACATCGTCATCATAGAAAATAAGATAAATATTATACTAAAAAAACCGGAATAACTTTTCTAATGTTTATTCCGGTTTTTGTTTTATCCTCTGCTTCCAAGACTGTTTGGATCGGGGTTCAGTTCTTTCACGGCATTTTTTACATCCTTTTTATTGGGAGCTTCATCACCCACCTGCTGTACTGGATATTCTATGTCTTTAAGTTCTTCAACCGAAGATTCTGTTTTTCTTTTATGTAAAACAGTTTGTTTAGGATTGTTTTTATTCTCCATTTCTCAATTAAGTTTTAGGTTTAGTCATTCAACATTTAAGCCTATTATATGGTTCAGGGAGAACCCATGAAAGTGAAAGTTAAACCTGTTAGCTGATAAATATATGACTTAAAACCGCCTAAAGGAGTGATGTCTAACGCTCCAGTAGATGTGAGCTATCGCTCCCTTAGGCGTTAACCAACGCCTCCTTGAGCGTATGGCAACGCTCCCTTGGGTGATTAAACAAACATGCGGTCCTTTGTTTTCAAACGATAGGAGTTTGTGAACAAAGGACCGTATGTTTGTTTTCAATCGACCGTATGCTGAATTTCAGGTGTCTATATCATCATTCAAGATTGACTTTTCTTATTTCATTCTCAAAATTTGGAGTGAATACATTCTTACCGATATTAGCTTTTATTTCTTCTATGCTCCAGAAACGTCCGCCGTCCAATTCGTCACTGGGATTGATTGGTCCGTCATATACAGTTTTATGTACATAAACAAGTTCGCGTTCGCGAGCTGACTCGAATACGTATGAGGTAATTTGTTCGTAATCGAAATCTGTGATACCGAGTTCTTCGCGAACTTCCCGCTTGAGAGCTTGCTCTACATTTTCTCCCAAGTCGATATGTCCGCCTACGGCAGTATCCCATTTGCCGGGTTGTATATCTTTCCACTCCGGACGCTTTTGTAAGTAGAGTTCTCCTTTACTGTTGAATACATGAAGGTGTACGACGGGGTGCAGTCGCTTGCTGCCACTATGGCATTCTCCCCGGGTAGCAGCGTCTATGATATTCCCTTGCTCGTCTACAATGGGAAATAATTCTTCTTTGTTGTCTTGCATTTTATGAAAGTAAACGTCCGCAAACTCTGGGGGATGCGGACGTTGGTTATTGTTAATAGTTAAATTTATAACGTTTCAGAAAGGCTACCGTCTTATGTATCTCTTTGTACATGACGATATCCTCTTTTACAAACGGCACTTCTTTGCGGTATGCCGTCATAAAATGTTCGAGCAGAGGAGAGGTCTTGGCAGGACGGCGGAAATCAAGCCCCTGAGCAGCATTCATCAGTTCGATGGCAAGAATATGCTCCAAATTGTCCATAATCTTATAAAGCTTTGTTGCGGCATTTGCTCCCATGCTTACATGATCTTCTTGTCCGTTGCTTGATACGATAGAGTCGCTGGATGCAGCGAAACAGTACATTTTATTTTGGCTGACCATGGATGCGGCAGCATATTGCGGTATCATGAAACCGGAGTTCAATCCCGGCTCTGCAACAAGAAACTCCGGCAAACCACGGAATCCCATGATGAGTTGTGCAACACGGCGTTCACTGATATTACCAAGCTCGGCCAAAGCAATAGCAAGGAAGTCGTATGAAATGGCAAGCGGTTGTCCATGGAAATTTCCTCCGGAGATAATCAAGTCTTCTTCCGGGAAGATGGTCGGATTGTCCGTTACGGAGTTGATTTCCGTGAGCAATACTGAGGATACATAGCGGATCGCATCTTTTGTAGCGCCATGCACTTGTGGTATGCAACGGAATGAGTAAGGATCTTGTACATGCTTTTTAGGACGTGCGATAAGTTCGCTGCCATCTAAAAGTTTACGGAATGCTTCGCCCGTTTCTATCTGACCTTTATGCGGACGCATCTGTTGGATACAGTCCATGAACGGATCGATGCGTCCGTCGAATGCTTCAAGGGAAAGAGCACCGATCATGTCGGCACCTTTCATAATGCGACGTGCGCGGATGATAGCGTATACACCGTTGGCACTCATAAATTGTGTACCGTTAAGCAATGCCAAACCTTCTTTGCTTTGCAATTTCACCGGTTCCCAACCAAATTCATCCAATACAGCGATAGCTTCGCAACGTTTACCTTTATAATATACGTCACCCACACCGATAAGCGGGAGGAAGAGGTTGGCAAGAGGAGCGAGGTCGCCCGATGCACCGAGCGAACCGCGGTCATACACAATCGGCATGACATCGTTATTGAAGAAGTCAATGATGCGTTGTACAGTAATAACCTGTACGCCGCTATGCCCCAATGATAAAGCATGAGCTTTGAGCAGGAACATCAGTTTGACAATAACAGGAGGAACTTCTTGTCCTACGCTGCATGCATGACTTTTTACGAGATTTTCCTGAAGCGTGCTTAAATCTTCCGGAGAAATGGTATGATTACAAAGCGAACCGAATCCGGTAGTGATGCCGTAAAGTGGAACTTCGGATTCCACTGCTTTCTTATCCAGATAGTCACGGCATTTTTGAATACGTTCTTTGGCTTCGGCAGATAGCTCCAGTTTCAGATTCTCATTGATAATACGTTCGATAAGCTCGAATGTCAGATCTCCTGATCCTATTTGATATACGTTCTTTGCCATGGTTAGATTCCAATTTGTTCTTTTACATATTTCATTATTTCAGCCTCTTGTTCGATCGCTTCCTTTTCAAGCTGATTCGCTTCCTTTGCCATTTGCGCAACGAACTCTTTATCGTCTATTGAAGTTAGATTGATGCGAACGTTGAGCAATGCTCCGAGTACGGCATTGCGGGCACACATCATAGCCACGCAAGCATCGGTCACAGCATTTTGATTGCCTTTGCGGGCAACCGTTGTGATTGCCGGTAGTATTCCGGCTACGGCACGCGCTACTTCCATCGGTACTTGTGCCGCGTAAATTGTTTCACGTTGGATGGCTTGTTTACGCAACTCTTTTTCTTCATCAGTTTCTTTCGGAAGTTTGAAGGCATCGAATACACGGTTGTACGCTTCGGAGTCACGGTCAATATCCTGCACCATACGTTCGCGCAAAGCGTCAAACTTTGGAGCAAGCTCTTTCATAATATCTTCTACTTCCACGTATTTTTTACGTCCGATAGTCAGGTTGGCTACCATTTCCGCCAAAGCGGATGCTATGGCACCATTAAGGGCAGATATGCTTCCACCGCCCGGTACGGGTTCGTTACTTGCTGTTTTATCAAGGAATCCTTTTACTGTCAGGTCTGCTAATTGCATATTATTATAGGTTTTGGTTCTTTAATATGGTTATTTAAAATATCAGAAACGGGTTGAAACGATGCGTCCTTCTTTAATAGTCATTTCAACCGAGTTCATGCCGGTATAATACGGCAGTACATAATAGGTATCGGTATCCAGTAAAGTAAGATCTCCCTGCTTGCCTGTTTCAATACTTCCGATACGGTGGGCACGCCCAATGGCGGCAGCTCCATTCAAGGTCAATGCTGTTATGGCTTCCTCTACCGATAAGTGCATATAGATACATGCCAGAGCAAAGGTTAACGGGATACTACCGGAGCAACAACTACCCGGATTAAGGTCGGTAGCCAAAGCAACGGCGCAGCCGGAATCTATCATCTCCCGTCCTCGTGCGTAAGGTTCACGAAGAGTAAATGCCGTGAGGGGAAGAAGTGTGGCTACAACATCATTGGCAGCCATAGACCGGATACCTTCATCCGAAGCGTGGAGCAAATGGTCGGCACTGAGAGCATGTAATTCTCCGGCGAGTTCGGCTCCGCCAAAGGATACTATTTCGTCTGCGTGTATTTTCGCTCCGAATCCCATATCCTTTGCTGCGGATAGCAAACGTCGGGATTGTTCAACGGTAAAGACACCCTTTTCACAGAAGATATCACAGTTCTCTGCTAAATTACGCTCTTTAACTTCCGGTAACATGACATTGATCAGAAAGTCAATGTATTCCTCTTCTCGTCCCTTGTATTCGGGCGGAAGAGCATGGGCGCCGAGAAAAGTCGTGGCAATATCTACTTTACGGTCTGTTTTATCATTAATGTCACGCATCACTTCCAACTGTTTTATTTCAGCACCATGATCGAGTCCGTAACCGCTTTTTCCTTCTACAGTGGTGACACCCATACGACTCATTACGCCGATAAACCATTCTGCTTTTTGCAAAAGTTCTTCATGGGATGCTGCTCGGGTAGCTTTCATGGTATTGACGATGCCTCCGCCACGTTCCATGATACTCATGTAGCTGTCACCTCGCATACGCCACATAAATTCTTCAGGACGATAACCGCCGAAAACAAGGTGAGTATGTGAGTCTACAAACCCCGGTAAGAGAACTTTGCCTTGTGCGTCGACTGCTTTATAACCTTCAGGCAGGGTAGGACGATGCTCACCGACATAGGTGATGATACCATCCGTTATCTCTACCGTACCGTTAGGAATAGTGAGCAGCTCGTTCATCGCTTTGCCCCGGCGGGCAGTATTGCCTGTCGGGGTGACGATGTGGGCATTATATATAATAAGGTTGCCTTTCATAATTTACTCCATAACTCGTGCTTCAAGCACTTGTTGCATACTGAAGTTTTCCAGCCCTAAATAATAGGAGGCTGTATCGATAAGTGCTTCCATGGGGACAAGACCGATAATTTCACTGCCTACTATACTTACTCCATAACGGCGTGCTTCGAAACGAACCATCTCCATAGCGCGGTAAAGGGCTGTTTTTGTATAATCTGTCATATTGATGGAGACTTGCGTAATACCGCGATCTTTTAATTCTACCCCCATTGCTTTACAATAGCGTAAGCCGCCACCGATAAAACGAATCTTCTTAGCAATGTCATGGGCAATCTCAAGGCTGGGTGTATTTAGATTGATATTATAGGCAACAAGAGGCATACGTGCTCCAATGGCTACTGTGCCTGCGGTAAAATGACGCTCTGCCGGACCGAAATCCGGTTGCCATTCGGGAAGATGTATCTTTTCCGCCATGCCTTCGAACTCACCTTTACGGATAGCAGCAAGGTTTTCGCGATGTGGAGCAGTCGCCGATTTTTCGTATAAGAATACCGGAAGTTTATATGCTTCTGCAACGCGTTGGCCTACTTCTTTCGACAAGGTGATTGCATCGTCCATTGTACAGCCTTTTATCGGGATGAATGGCACTACATCAACTGCTCCCATGCGTGGATGTTGTCCTTGGTGGTGATTCAAATCAATAAGTTCTACGGCAATACCGATAGCTTCTATCACAGCTTCTTTCAGTGCGTCAGGCTGACCTACTACGGTTACTACAAGACGGTTATGATCTTCGTCATTGCTATAATCCAACAGTTTCACGCCTTCTTTGGCGCGGAAAGGTGCTACAATCTTATCTATTTTTTGCAAATCACATCCCTCGCTGAAGTTTGGTACGCATTCCATAATTTTTGACCAGTTCATAGTTATTCGTTGTTAATGTTATTATTTATTTTATGCTATTTTCTATTGTTTGTTTTATCAGTTCGTCGTCAGCTATATAAGGCATTGTAATATGGTAACCATCAGAATGTGTATTATTAAACTCTTCTGTCGTTTCCATTGCATGCTGGTTACGTGCCCATGAACGACGTGCCACACCGCCCATTACGTCCCATAACATAGAGGAACGTAGAATATTGTCAACACGTTCGCTTCCGTCGCATACCATGCCGAATCCACCGTTGATTGCCTTTCCGATACCTACGCCGCCACCATTATGGAGAGCTACAAGACTCATGCCTCGTGCACAATTACCGGCAAAGCATTGTACTGCCATATCTGCCATTACATTACTTCCGTCTTTAATATTGGACGTTTCGCGGAATGGAGAATCTGTACCGCTTACATCGTGATGGTCACGTCCCAACATAATAGGGCCCACCTCACCGTTGCGTACCATTTCATTGAATTTCAAGGCGATATTCATACGTCCCAAAGCATCCTGATAGAGAATACGCGCTTGTGTTCCTACTACCAGATTGTTCTTTTCTGCATCGCGTATCCAGTTGTAGTTATCCAAGTCTTGTCCTCGGCGGTCAGGATCTATACATGACATAGCGGCATGATCGGTTTTAATCAGATCTTCATGCTTTCCACTCAGGCATACCCAGCGGAATGGACCATAGCCATAATCGAACAATTCAGGTCCCATAATATCTTCCACATAAGACGGGAAAATGAATCCGTCTTTTTCGTCTATTCCGTTACGTGAAATCTCTTTGACGCCTGCATCATAAATTGCTTTCATAAATGAATTTCCGTAATCAAAGAAGTATGTTCCGCGGCTTACCAGTTCCTTTACAACGGAAAAATGGCGTCTTAAAGACGCATCTACTAAGCGGCAGAACTGTTCGCGGTCTTCTTTTAGCATCTGGGTACGTTCTTCGAATGTCAGTCCTGCCGGACAATAACCACCTTCATATACGGCATGACAGGACGTTTGATCGGAAAGCAGTTCGATAGCTTCATTCTGTGCTACGGCATATTCCAATAAATCTACAATGTTGCCATGATAGGCAATAGAGCATGGCTCTTTTTTGTTCATGGCTTCGTGTGCCAAACGGAAAGCTTCGGGAATGTCCGATGTGATATGTTGTACCCATCCCTGTTTATGCCGTGTTTCTATGCGTGATGCATCTACCTCGGCAATGATTGCTGCCGCTCCTGCTATTTCGGCTGCTTTGGGTTGTGCACCGCTCATACCGCCCAAACCGGAAGAAATGAAAAGATGTCCGCGCAGATCACCGTTTTGCGGTATGCCGAGTTTCATTCGTCCGGCATTTAGTAAGGTATTGAATGTACCATGTACGATACCTTGCGGACCAATGTACATCCATCCGCCGGCTGTCATCTGACCATAGTTTGCCACTCCCATTTGAGCAGCTATTTCCCAATCCTTTTGGTTGTCAAACAAACCTACCATCATGGAATTGGTGATAATAACACGTGGCGCTTCGGGTTTTGATTTAAATAAACCTAAAGGATGCCCGCTTTCTACTACCAGAGTTTGGTCTTGTGTCAGTTCTTCAAGATACATCTTTATGAGACGGTATTGCATCCAGTTTTGGCATACCTGTCCTGTTTCGCCATAGGTTACTAATTCATAGGGGTAGAGGGCAATATCAAATGACAGATTATTATCTATCATAACTTGAAAAGCCTTTCCTTCGATACATTTTCCTTTATATTCGTCGATAGGTTTTGCCTTGAGATCACCTTCGGGACGGAAGCGGTAACCATATATCTTTCCACGTGTCAGCAATTCGTTCATAAATTCGGGAGCGAGTTGTGCGTGAAGTTCGCGTGGAATGTAACGTAGTGCATTCTTTAGTGCAGTCTTAGTCTGTGCAGGTGACAACTTATAGCCACGATCCGGTGCGCGACGGATACCTTCCACGAATACTGGAGGGTCGGGTAGTTGATTAGATAATGTGAATTTCATATCATTTTTTGGTTTAGTGATGTGCAAATGTAATAAATATACCTGATTATTGTACGTATCAGAGTATATTTAATAACATATTGCTAAAAGTTTATGTAGATGCAATGGCTCACCCGATAATTATTTGGATAGTAAAATCTGTTTTCAGCATACGGTCGATTGATGACAAACTCCTATTGTTTGCAGACAATCGACCGTATCTTTGTCTACAAACGTCCTGATGTTTTTTTCAATCAACCTGATGTTTTTAAAAAACATCAAGGTGTTTACAGATGAAATACAGTATAAAAAACGAAATACTCTCAAATAACCTTCAATCCTTCAGTTTGCGAATTTAGGTTTGATTATCAGGGCGTTATCCTGAACCTTCTTTAGAAAAAAGGTTCAGCCGATAATGAATGATGAGTATATCTGCTGAATGATTCCATCATTCAGGATAACTCATTCAGTATCAATGTGAAATTGGCAAACTGAAGGATGAAGCTTATAGGTAATTGTTGCACTGAAAGTATACAAAAAAAGGGATATCTGGGTTCATCCCCTACAAATATCGGGTGAGCCGATGCAATGCCGAAGTATTGTTAAGTTAATGATGTTTGATGCTGTTATGGTATGAGCAATGATGAGTCGCCATAACTTAAAAAACGGAATCCGTGACTAAGTGCATAATCATAAATAGTACGCCAATTACCGTTCACAAATGCTGAGACGAGCAGCAGCAAGGTACTTTGTGGTTGGTGAAAGTTGGTGACCATCATGCGTACGATACGGTATTCATAACCCGGTGCGATAATGATTTGCGTACTGGTGTGCAGTGCTTCCATACCGTGTCTGTCAAGATAATTAAGAATAGCTTGAAGTGCTTCAACAGAGGATAGTCGAGAAGGAGTTTCATAAGGTTGCCATTGGTGCACGTGAAGTTCTTCTTCTGTTGCGTCGGGATTGTTGTGTAGTGTTACGCCTATATGGTATAAGCTTTCCAATGTACGTACGGAAGTTGTGCCGACTGCAACGCAATGCCCACCGTGAGTTATCAGTTGTTCGATGGTGTGACGACTAACGGAAATATATTCCGTATGCATTTCGTGCCCTTCTATTTCTTCACTCTTGACAGGCTTAAATGTACCGGCCCCTACATGAAGTGTAAGTTCTTCTAGTTCTACTCCTTTATTCTTTAACGCACTGAGTACCCGTTCTGTAAAATGCAGTCCGGCAGTTGGAGCGGCTACCGAACCTTTTATCTTGCTGTATACAGTCTGGTATGTTTCTTTATCGCTTTCTTCTGTTTCCCGGTTTAAATAAGGTGGGATAGGCAGTTCACCGAATACTTCAAGTATGTCAGCAAAGGTTATCTCTGAATTGTTCCATCGAAAGTCTATCCAATGGCTTGTACCGCAACATTCACCTCGTGTAGCGGTTAGTGTGACAGTCTGTCCTTTTATAATCATTTCCCGACTTAACGTTCCTTCTTTCCATTTCTTTAAATTGCCTATCATGCAAAGCCATGCGCAATGTTCCGTTTGTTGGAAAGAGAGTACATAATCATTCGGGGCAATGGGTTCGAGGCAGAACACTTCGATTAATGCTCCTGTCTCTTTACGAAAATGCAGACGTGCCTGAATTACCTTTGTATTGTTGAATACCATCAATTCACCTTCCGGTAAATAGTCCGGTAAAGACGTAAATATACTTTCCGATACATTACCATGGCGGTATACAAGCAGTTTGGATTGGTCGCGGACAGGTAATGGAAATTTGGCAATACGTTCGTCAGATAATGGATAGTTATAATCGCTTATATGTATATGCTTAGGATCTTGACTTGTCATAGTGTTCTGATATTTTCTTTACTTGCAACATTTCAATGTTCGCGCAAAGGTACATACTTTTTCGGTGAAATACATTATCTTTGTAGACTGATAAATCAATAAAATAAGTAGGAAATATGAAAATAGGAGATAAAGTACGCTTCCTTAGTGAAGTAGGAGGCGGCATTGTGAAAGAATTCCGTGGGAAGAATATCGTGTTGGTAGAAGATGGAGATGGATTCGATATTCCAATGCCGGTGAATGAATGTGTAGTGATTGATACGGATGATTATAATATGAAGCGTAAGTCTGCTCCCCAACCGAAACGACAAGAAGAACCTGTACGTAAAGAGGTGGAGAAACCTGTCACGTATCGTCCTGCTGAAACACGTGAGGGAGAAACATTGAATGTGGTGTTGGCGTATGTGCCGGAAGACGTGAAATCAATATCTGCTACGGGATTTGATACTTATTTGGTGAACGATAGTAATTATTATCTGTATTATACGTATCTCAATGCCGAAGGGGCTGCTTGGAAAGTACGTGCATCCGGTCTGCTTGAGCCTAATACAAAAGAATTGCTGGAGACTTTCACCAAGGATAGTCTGAACGATTTGGAACGTGTGGCAGTGCAGTTGATACCTTTTAAGCAGGAACGTACATTTCTAATGAAACCTGCTGCCAATGTTGAGTTGCGGATAGATACGGTAAAGTTCTATAAACTGCATACTTTTTCAGAGTCCGTTTATTTTGAGGAACCCGCATTGATTTATGACATTGTAAAGAACGATGTTCCTGTAAAGCAGATATTTGTGAATGCCGATGATATAAAGGAAGCACTGTTGCAGAAACGGAATGTAGATGAACCGGTGAAATTACAGAAGAAACAACCTGTAAAGCAAGATATTGTTGAGGTTGATTTACATGCAGCGGAATTACTGGATTCAACGGCCGGCATGAGCAATAGCGAGATACTTAATTATCAACTTGGTAAGTTTCGTGAGGCTATGGAACAATATAAAGGGCGTCGCGGACAGAAGATTGTCTTTATCCACGGTAAAGGTGATGGAGTATTGCGTAAAGCTGTGATAGATGAGCTGAAGCATAAATATAAAACGTGTACTTATCAGGATGCCTCCTTTCGGGAATATGGGTTTGGGGCAACAATGGTGACAGTGAGATAAACCAAGAGGTTGTCTAAACTATCTCAATTCCCCCGCTTGAGCGGGAGTAGGGGGTGTGTTACTTTTCTAACAGTTTAATAAGCAAAGAAAGATTACACACCCCTTAATCCCCGCTCAAGCGGGGAAGCTTGGATGCTTTGACTTTTGACCCCTCAATATAATTTCTTATGTCTTTGTAAAACCATCTTAACCTACAATTCTTTTACTTTAGCTTTACCAACCTGTTCCGGTTCGACAAACACGTATTTATAGGCAACACGCATAGCGGCTAGTGGTAATTCATACAATTTGGCACGACGTACAAGGCGGGCGGTCATTTCATGTAAGCGGCCGTCAATGAAACCAATCATGTCACTTTCGTTACTGCTTTCCTCTCCAAAAGTGTCGGCTGCTTCAATAACTAGAAACGGATACTCACTGCCTTCGGTTGCATATCCTACTGCGATAGCAGCCCAAACCCATGCCGGACCGTGTGCTATGACTTTGCGACCGGTGATTATTTTGCTTTCGCCACGTTCCATTTCATGTCGGCAACAGCAATCTTTTTCTTCTAATGGCTCTCCGGCTTCATATACAGGAACTTTGGCGGAATCGGAGATCGGTTGGTCATAACGCTTTTTTTCGTTGTCTTTCGGGAACATAAAACTGTAAACGTCATATTCCATTTTCATTTCATCTTTATTTCCGGCAAGTGCAGTGCCTACTGCGAGTTTTATCACAGGATATCCTCCATTCCGGTTCTTTTCATATACTGCGTCGTTGATAACGGCGTAATCTGTCAGCTCTTTCATAATCCAATGTTTTTAATGTTTTCCACTATCAACAACAAACAAGCTGAATAGATTGGCTGGAAATGGCTAAATAAGTGGAAAGAATATGAAGAAAAGTTTCATTCTTCTGTCTTTTTTAATACCAGTTTAGCATGGTAGCCGTTATCTACTGCTGTGCAAAAACGTACAAAATCCGGATATTTGGATACATCGTATTCACCGGAATTTAGCTGGAGGTTTTGAGTGATGGTTATAACCGAGTCTTTTATCGTAACCAGTGAAAAGAATGTTCCGTAGTCATCTTTCAGGAATATAGGTTTGGGCAACGCTTCTACGGTATAATTAGAGGGTAACGTAATTGTTATTTTATCTACGTCTTTATAGCCGTATCTGATGAAGATATTATTCTTGCGTTTATTATTACTTAGCTTTCCAAATCCTTTCCTGAATGCATTGACAGGTAGAAATAATCGGTTATTCGTTTTATTACCATATTGTTTGGACCCCATTTGGTAGTTAATGCAGATATTAGGATTAGAAGTCTTATTTTCTTTGAACCGGATATCCGTAATTTGAGCTTGAGGCAAATTAACTCTTGCTCTCAAATAATCTGTTTGTTCGAGTGGAGACAATTTTGTAAAGCTCAGTTTGGCTTCATATTGAAACAGATAAGACTCATTTGTTACTTTAGCCGATGCATTCCCGTCTTCAGACAGTGTAATTGCTATGTTATTGTTTTCTATATTCAATGAGTCTGGATAAGTTGGCAGACGGCAGATTTCACCTCCGGTCGCCTTGACTAATAAAGCGTTGTGCCCTGCAATACTGTTGTGTATGTATCCGAAAGGCAACTCCATATTGGTACATTCCAACCATAACGTGTCATTGGGGAGCGGTACTTGCAGAATAACATGGTTCATTTGATTTGCACTGGCAAAGTCTTTCATAATATTGGGGTTGTCCGTGCTTATAACGGTATAACAGGACGGAATACCTAATGCTTTCAGGATGGCGGACATGTAATTGGTTAATCCTTTACAATCTCCAAATCCTGTAGCGCATACTTTAGATGCCTCAATCGGTTGTAGACCGCCTATTCCGAGCTGGATACTTACATACCGCGTGTTTTGAGCTAAATAGTCATAGATGAGTTTTACTTTTTCCCGATCGGTAGTGGCATCTTTAACGAGATTCTGAAAATACTCTATTCTTTCCTGAGGTAATATACCTCTGTTTTCCAATAATTTGTATTGCCAATCTCCAAATGTTTTCCAATCAGAAAGATTTCCCTCACTTCCGTCAAATGAGAAAGATATGGGAGTGGCATATACAGCAGGGATGCGTTCTTGTATATCGGGAGAAAAAGGCTCTTTTTCTAATGCAGGAATACCGTTCAGACTCCAAGAATATTTAATGCCTTTATTATTATTTTCTATTTGATAAACGGAATTCGGAATGTTGATAGCTTTATGCTTGAATTCTATATTGGTCGGCAGGAGTATAGAATAAGAGGCTTTTTCCACAGATTGGTTATATTCATTCACAGGACTGAATACCGGAAACCCAATGATGCCTTTCTGGTATTTGGTTTCCCATTTATATTTTACTGTATATGGATAAGAAGGAGCATTGCATTCGTAATAATATGTTTTGCTGTCAGAAGCCAATCCGGATGAATATTCGGTAAATTTCACTTCGCTTTGTTTTATTTTTCTGAGTAGGCGTCCGTTTGCATCATACAATTCTCCTGAGAAATTCTTCATCTCTTTAAATTTATCGCAATAGCATATAAAATAGGCAGCAGAATTTCCTTTATCATTCATAACCGTGACGATGTAGGTGTTTTGTTGCTCTGCCGAATTGCTATTATGGTAAGTATAGTCAATGGTGTTGAGCCGAACAACAGAATAAGCATTTGCTTTGAGTGAATCAGGGATTGTTTGACTGTTTACGGGTTCCTGCGCTTTTGCAATACCTGAAA
>OHAE01000660.1_pt1 | contig 30809 bp, 17 predicted proteins | sample 1577061 | NCBI WGS metagenome assembly OHAE01 (sample SAMEA3541535, study PRJEB24748) | human gut metagenome | biome: human gut; feature: human-associated habitat; material: faeces | place: China | collected 2012
AGAGCTGGCTAAATGTAAACCGGAATCTGTTAAACTGATTGTTGTGGATGCTACGACCAGCTGTCGCAGGACATCTGCATCAACAAGAATGCTGTTACCATTGCGGTTTTCGCCGCTTCTGTTTTTGGCATGAATGATGTGACGCATCTGGGCATCTACGACATTCCCATGATTTCCAATATCCCCAATCTGGTATATCTGGCACCGGTCACTGTAGAGGAATACCGTGCAATGCTGGACTGGGCACTGGATCAGACGGAACACCCTGTGGCAATCCGTGTGCCGGCACAGTATGTTTCCGACGGCAAGGCTGTGACCAAGGATTTCAGTCAGCTGAACCGGTACGAGGTGACACAGCAGGGCAGCGATGTGGCAATTCTGGCACTGGGCTCGTTCTATTCGCTGGGCGTTGCTGCTGCGGAAAAGATTCAGGAAAAGACCGGCATCACGCCGACAGTCATCAATCCGTATTTTATCACCGGACAGGACACCGAACTGCTGGAACAGCTGAAATCCAGTCACAAGGCAGTCATTACGCTGGAGGACGGCGTGCTGGACGGCGGCTTCGGTGAAAAGATTGCACGGTTCTACGGCGACTCCGCAGTAAAGACCAGGTGCTATGGTCTGAAAAAGGAATTTCTGGATCGCTATGATGCACAGGAAGTCCTGCGGGAAAACCGCCTGACCGCAGAGCAGATCGCAGAAGACGTGGCAAAGATGCTGTGATCGGCAAAAACGGAACAGGTGTAAAAGATTTCATAGGCAGACTCTGTGCGGAACGCTCCGGCAGGGTCTGCCTTTTTGCATGTGCAGTAGAAAAATGCTGTTTTCGCCAAGATTCACGCTATATTTACGAAAAATAAACAAAATAAGTGATTTCAAGTGTTGACAAGGGCTTGTTTTTCTGCTATAATAATAAAGCTGAATGCGACACATGAAAAAACATGAAGCGAGTGTGCTGGAATTGGCAGACAGGCACGTTTGAGGGGCGTGTGCTTCGGCGTACGGGTTCAAGTCCCGTCACTCGCACCACTTCCTCAAATCGCAGGAAGCACTATAAATGGACAGGTGGTTGAGCTGGTCTAAGGCGCACGACTGGAACTCGTGTATACGTTAATAGCGTATCGAGGGTTCGAATCCCTCCCTGTCCGCCAGAATGAAAAGCAGTTTCAAGTTTTTGAAACTGCTTTTTTGTTTTCCGGAAATTACAATCTGCCCAAAATTCTACAAAAACTGTGCAAAAAATCTGTTCCCCGCCGTTCTGTGTTCACGAAAAAAATCTTGACACTGCAAAATGAGTTTACTATAATAAATAGGGTATTCTGCAATGGAAAAAAACAGCCGCCCACCGACAAAAACGGGCGGCTGTTGTGTTGGAGCGGCAGAAACAAGGCTTTGAGAAACTACTGTAGAAAGTCTGCTGCATGAAAAAAGAGGAGGAACAAAGTGCATGGGGAGTATTAACAAACAGCACATGACGATTCACTGGAAGCACATTGTCAAGGATGATGACAGCGTGCCTTCGACTGAGGCAACCTTAAAGGAAAAGGCGACGCTGGTGGGCAGAATCGGACAGATGATGCTTTCGGTGGGAACCGGTGCGTGGCGTGTGCGGAATTCGATGAATGAGGTTGCCAGAACGCTGGGCATTTCCTGTACGGCAGATATTGGTCTGCTGTCCATTGAGTTCACTTGCTATGAGGAAAGCGGCACATATACCCATTCGATCGCACTGCCGACTACCGGCGTGAATACGGATAAGCTGAATGCTCTGGAAGCCTTTATGCGGGAATTTCCGGAAATGGCAACGCAGATCTCCGTCAAGCAGATTCATCTGGTGCTGGACGAAATTCAGAAAAAGCCGGCGAATTATAAGGCTTGGAATCTGGGACTGGCAGCCGCAATTGCGTGCTGTGCATTTACCTTTTTGCTGGGCGGCGGTCCTATGGAAATGATCTGTGCCTTTTTTGGTGCAGGCGTGGGAAACTTTGTGCGAAAGCTGATGCTGCAAAAAAAGATTTCCCTGCTGGGGAATGTTGCTGTCAGCGTAGCGGCTTCCTGTGTCACATACGTGCTGACCATTCTGCTGGCACAGACCATTTTCGGCGTGTCGAAAGTGCATCAGGCGGGATATATCTGTGCAATGCTGTTCGTGATCCCCGGATTCCCGCTGATTACCGGCGGTATCGACCTTGCCAAGCTGGATGTTCGTTCCGGTCTGGAGCGGATCACATACGCTCTGCTGATTATCCTCACTGCGACCATGACTGGTTGGGTGACGGCTCTGGTCTGTCGCTTCCAGCCGGCAGACTTTGTGGCTCTGCAAATTGACACCGGCATGATGATTATTTTGCGAATCATCACCAGCTTTTTCGGGGTATACGGCTTCTCTCTGATGTTCAACAGCCCGCGGAAAATGGCAATGACAGCGGGACTGATCGGCATGTTTGCTAACACGCTCCGTCTGGAACTGATCGATCTGGCACATTTCCCGGTAGGCATTGCTGCATTTATCGGAGCATTCTTCACCGGCTGTGTGGCATCGATCGTCAAGAAAAAGATCGGTTATCCGCGAATTTCCCTGACTGTACCGGCAATCGTCATCATGGTTCCGGGCTTGTATATGTACCGTGGTATCTACTATATCGGGCTGAATGAGATCGGCGACGGCTCTCTCTGGCTGACCAAGGCGATTCTGATCGTTATGGCATTGCCGATGGGCTTGGTGGCTGCAAGACTTTGCACCGACAAGAACTTCCGCCACTGTACCTGATAATCTGATAAACTTTTTCAAAAAGGAATCCCTGTCCGCTTGCACAACGGACAGGGATTTTTTTATAGCCTGCTCATATCTTAGGGCAACACTGAATAAAGCCTTTGGACTTGCTGCAAAAATGCCGCATGCCGCCGGAGTTCCTGTTGGGTGTGGATAAATTGACTGCGTTCGTGCAGCCGTAGCTGAATTCCCACCGGCAGGGACAACAGAAACTGTCTGGAAGAACTGCTCTGCCGCAGCAGTGTCTGCAAATTGGAAAATGCCACAAAGATCACCTCATGCACAGTATATGCAGGCATGTCTGGAAATATACCAAGGGCAATACCGCACAAAAAGCGTCTGGCGACTTTGCACGCCATCTGCTTGCAAATTTCCCTTCAGAGCCTGTTTCGTATCTTCTCGCACGCATCTGTCGCACAATCTTTGTGCGGTATTGCCCAAGGGCATCTTGTGTAAAAGCCTTGTGCGGTGCCGCCCTGAAATTTTTGAATGCCTTTTACATGCTTTTTACAACATGCCGCAAAAATTCGTGAAACACTTCAGGAAACACTGCATAAAGCCCGCCTGACGGCTTTGCACGTAATCTGCGTGCAGATTTTTCGTCATATTACCCAGAAATCCCTTGCCATACATACAGTATGCCTGCGGAATTTCTGTGCAATCTGCCGAAAAATCTGACTACGCATCTTACGCACAAGCTTTATTCAGTGTTTCCTAAAGCTTTGCGGCGGATTCCAGGGAAAAGAGGAAATGTAATTTGGCAAACATATTTTGTGTGGAAGACGACACCGGCATTCGGGAACTCATCACCTGTGCTCTCCAGTCCGGCGGCTATACTGCGAAGGGCTTCCCTGACGGAAAAAGCTTTTTCCAGCGTGTACAGGAAGAACAGCCGGCATTGATCCTGCTGGACATCATGCTGCCGGACGAGGACGGCATCTCGATTCTGAAACGACTGAAATCCGATGCGGCAACGGCGGAAATTCCTGTCATCATGCTTTCGGCGAAGTCCTCGGAGATCGACAAAGTCACCGGACTGGAAAACGGTGCAGACGATTATATCACCAAGCCGTTCGGCATCATGGAACTGCTGTCCCGCGTCAAGGCGGTGCTGCGGCGGAGCCATGTGCAAAAGCCGGAACAGCAGCAGGTGCTCTCTGCCCATGACCTGACCATTGACCTGAACCAGCGTACCGTGGTCTATCTGGAAACGGAGATCGTTCTCACCTATAAGGAGTTCGAACTGCTGTCCTATCTGGTACGCAACCGCGGCTCTGCCATTTCCCGCGACCGGCTGCTGGAACAGGTTTGGGGCTTCTCCTATGAGGGCGAAACCAGAACTGTGGACGCTCATGTCAAGACGCTGCGGCAAAAGCTGGAGGCTGCCGGCTGTACCAATCTCATTCACACAGTACGGGGTTACGGCTATAAGATCGGAGGGTAATTATGGAATGGCTCGGTTGGGCATTTGCTGCGGCAACGGCTCTTTTGCTGACAATTTTTATTTTTCTGTATCTACACCAGAAACAGCAGGCACAGCATCAGCACAAGAAAAGTCAAAAGGCTCTTGGAAAGCTGGAAAACGAAATGAACCGCATGCAGAAAGAGCTGCACCACGAACGGGATATCATCGGGCTGATTCAGGAGCACATGGTAGAGGGCATTCTGATTCTGGACGATTCCGACAAGATCCAGCTTGCCAACCGCACGGCAACGGCACTGCTGAACATCAGCAAGGAAAGCTGGGACAACAAATCCATTTTCATTCTGACAAACAATCAGGACTTTCTGGACGCACTGCGAAAATCCAAAACAGCACCTCAGCATGAACTGCTGCCGGAAGACAGTGAACTGCACAAGGGCTGCTCTGTGCGGCAGCTGCTGAAGATCGACGGCAAGTATATTCGGGCGTACATCACCCGCGTGGAAATGGGCGGCATTTTCGGCACGATCGTGCTGCTGGTCGATGTAACCTACAACGTCAAGGCGGAAAAAATGCGGCAGGAATTCACCGCAAACGTTTCCCACGAGCTGAAAACACCGCTGACGACCATTAAGGGATTCGGCGAAATGTTCGGCAGCGGCATGATCACCAAAGAGGAAGACGTTGCCAAGTACGGTGCCATGATCGAACGGGAAAGCGAACGCCTGCTGTTTCTCATCAACGACATTATCCGCCTGTCGGAGATCGAGGAACACACAGAAATGCTGAACACACCGGTGGCACTGGAAGCTGCGGCAAAGAACGCCCTGCAAATTCTGGAGCCGCAGATTCAGCGGAACAAAATTCACGTCCGGCTGGAGGGCGACTGTCTGCTGCTCCACAGCAACGAGGGCTACATACGGGAATTGTTCATCAACCTCATTGACAACGCGATCAAGTACAACAATCCGGAGGGCACTGTGACGATCACCATACAGCACCTCGGCACACAGGCGAAAATCGTCATTGCAGACAACGGCATCGGCATTCCCCTACAGGCACAGAGCCGGATCTTTGAACGGTTCTATCGGGTGGACAAAAGCCGTTCGAAACAGCGTGGCGGCACAGGACTGGGGCTGTCTATCGTCAAGCACATCGTAGACTGTCACAACGGCACCATTTCTCTCCGCAGCGAACTGGGACACGGTACGGAAATTACGATTCTGCTGCCGGCAAAGTAATGATAACCCCGCACAAGGTTTGTGCGGGGTTATCAAAAAGAAAGGACAAACAACATGAGAAACGTCATGCAGGAACAAGATGTGACCGACTGGAAAGAACGTCTTGCTGCCTATACGCCCGAAACCGAACAGGAACGCCGCGACCGGAACGAGATCCTCCTTGCGGCGGAACAGTACGGCACACAGCTGCTCTACCGCAGCCACGCGGAAAGCCACTTCACCTGTTCCGGTTTCGTCATGAATCCGGCAATGGATCAGGTGCTGATGGTCTACCACCGCATCTACGATTCCTTTGCATGGACAGGCGGACACGCTGACGGTTCCAGTGATTTTCTCTGGACAGCCGTGCGGGAGGCAAAAGAGGAAACCGGTATTCAGAAACCCTATCCCCTTACCGGAGCCATTCTCTCGCTGGACATTCTCCCTGTCAAAGCACATCAGAAAAAGGGCGTTCCCGTTCCGGCACATCAGCACTATAACGTCACCTACGGCATCATTGCCGACCAGAAAGAAACGCTGCGGATCCAGCCGGACGAAAACACTGCGGTACAGTGGATCCCTGTGGAACAGCTGCCGGAAATCTGCAAAGAGCCCCACATGCTGCCGGTCTATAAAAAAGTGATCCACCGCATGCGTCGCTGGAAAGCCATGCAGGAACAGGCACTTCTGCAAACAGCACAGCCACTGTTGGCGTGGTATCCGCTGCATGCACGGGATCTCCCCTGGCGGCACACGCAGGAGCCTTACCGCATCTGGCTGTCAGAGATCATGCTCCAGCAGACGCGGGTAGAAGCCGTCAAGAACTATTACGCACGGTTTCTGGAAACCTTTCCGGACATTGCCGCACTTGCCGCAGCGGAACAGGATCAGGTCAACAAGTGCTGGGAGGGGCTGGGCTATTACAGCCGTGCAGCGAATCTGCGAAAGGCAGCACAGACGATTCAGGAGCAGTACGGCGGCGTGTTTCCCCGCACATGGGAGGAAGTCCGCGGACTGGCTGGCGTAGGCGATTACACCGCCGGTGCAGTCTGTTCCATTTGCTACGGTTTGCCTACGCCAGCGGTAGACGGCAACGTGCTGCGGGTGGCCGCCAGAGTGATGAACCACTTCTGTGAGATCGACCGGCCGGAACAAAAGGCAGCTGTCACTGCCCTGCTGCGGCAGGTCTATCTGGACAATCCGGAACACTGCGGCACGCTGACACAGGCGTTTATGGAAATCGGAGCCACGGTCTGCGTGCCCAACGGACAGCCGCATTGTGAAGCCTGTCCCCTGTCGGAACTGTGTCTGGGCAGACAGTACTGCGATGCTCTGCGGCTGCCCCAGCGGACTGCCAAAAAAGCCAGACGACAGGAACAATACACCGTTTTTGTGCTGCAATGCGACGGGAAATTCGCCCTCCGGAAACGCACTGCCAAGGGGCTGCTCCACGGGCTTTGGGAATATCCCAATGTTGCCGGCATCTGCACTACCGAAGAAGCCATTGCCCAGGCCAGTGCATGGCACTGCAAGCCCACGGATCTGACGCAGACGGTGGAACGGAAACACATCTTCACCCATGTGGAATGGGAACTCTACGGCGTATACCTCACCTGTGCTAGACAGGACGAACAATTCGTCTGGAAAACTGCAGCGGAAATCACCAAGGAGATTTCCCTGCCCACGGCTTTCCGGCAGTTTTTCTAAAGCAACACAAAAACCCCCTGCCCTTGCAGTCATTGCCGCGAGGACAGGGGGTTGATTTTCTTTCAGAGAGGGTTCAGAACAGGTTGGTTTTTATCCCTTTTTCTTTGCCCAGAATGCGATGCCGCCGCTGATTGCCAGCACTGCGAACACACCGTAGATTTCCATATCGCCGGTCTTGGGAGAAGCGTTTTTCCCCTTTGTGCCGGACGTGCTTCCGCTGCCGGAAGATGACTGCCCAGCGGTTACAGAACCGCCTGCATCATTCGCAAATGTCACCGCGGTGGTAGTTGTCAGCGTGGTCGTACCTGTGGCAACCTCCGCCGTAGTTCCCTCTACAGCAGCCGTCAGATTCGTCAGCGTAAATGTCACAGTAATTTGATTGGTTTCCAGTTCCGACTGCAACGGGGTAAACGTGCCGACAAAGCCGGTAATTGCACCGGCAGCGTATCCCATATCCGTTTTGGACACCCTAAGCAGTCCGTCACCGTCCCGCAGCTTGGCTCCGGTTTCTGTGCCGTTCAGCTGAACCGAATCAATGGTCAGCGTCGTACTGCTGTCGCCCAGCGGCGTGGGATCGATATTGTCAACTACCAGCGTAAGCGTATCCGTTTCCTGCACGGCAGCCACATCACACGAAAGCGTGTTCTGCCCGTCCGTAAAGAGGTTGAGCGTAGAGCTGACGGTGTTCCCATTCAGCTGCAAGTATGCCACGCCCACCTGCTTCGCACCGATCACAGGCGTTTTCGCCTCACAGTGCATCGGCAGCATGACCGCCGACACCGCAGCTGCACATGCCAGTGTCCCTGCCAGCAGCCCGCATCTTTTTCGATTCTTTCTTAACATATTTTTTCTTCCTTTCCCAAAACTTTTTTCGCCCCCAAATTACCGGATCAGCATTTCCTTTTACTGCTCCGATGTGTGTAATTTTCAAGCTTCGTAGAAAGCAGTCTTTCTTTCCAGCACTTTCTTGCCGATCGGCGAGCTGATCGGAGCCACTACGCAGGAACCATACTTGTTGATTGCCTTTGCCACGTGGTCAGCGATCTCACGGACATTGTTTTCGTTTTCCAGTTCCAGAACTACCACGAAACCGTCTGTGTTGTTCGCCTTGACACCATCGATGTATGCTTTCTTGACATCTGCATTTTCTGCAAAGTATGCTTTCAGGTCGTCTTCCATGCCCTCCGGAGTGGAGTCAATATCCCGCATTGCCAGACGCGGCTGAATGTTCATTGCCTGCTCCTTGCTGAATGCCAGCCCCATGGTGAACGGATCGAGCACGATGCCGGCAGCTGTGCTCTTGGGATCAGACAGCATTGCCACATAGTTTGCCATGCTCATGGGAACTGCCTTGCAGTCCGGTGCCCCGTTCCACTTCTGTAGTTCTGACAGGCTGGTGAACAGCGGCATGTACTTTCCGCCCTCGTGATTCAGCATGATGAACTCTGCCTGTGCATTAACCTTTTCGCCAGCCTTGACTTCCTTCGGCACTTCCATCAGCACCGGAGCCACAAAGCGTGCTTTCCGCATTGCCTCAAACATATTGTTGCGGGCAGGTTCGTTGTTTTCCCGACGCAGACGGTCTGCGGCAACGATCACTTCCGGATTGGTGACCTTTTCGCAGCCAAACAGCGGGAGAATGTTGTTCTTCTTCGGAGCTTCCTGCGGCTGTTCTGCCTCCAGAGAAACGCCCTTCATCTCTGCCATTTTTTCCTTGCGAATCACGATGTTGGTTTCTGCCGGATTGATGACGATACCGCTGACATCGACACCCTGCTTCAGCAGGATCCCGCAGTACTGGTCAAATGTAATTACCATTGTATCCGCGTCCGGATCGTTCTTCCACTTCAGGAATTCCAGCCAGTCGGTGAAAGCCGGAAAGAACTTTACACCGTCCTTGTTGGAAACAGCCATGAGAGAAGCCTCCATGTGACGCTGACCATTCTCGTCCGGTTCTACCTCGTTCAGCTTGTTCTGCAACGTGATCGGAGCAATAAACGATGCTGCTGCAATTGCGTCCAGCATTTCTTTTTCGGTCTGTACGCTCTGCTGTTTTTTGAATTCCGCCATTGCGGCAACCAGATCAGGGTTTTTGATTGTGGGTTTTTTCAGTTGTGACAATTTGATTCACCTCATCTAAAATTTATCGCCCGAAAACGCCGCCGTGCCCGCAGGCAGCGGAAGCGACAGGGATAGAAATGAAAACACTTTTCCATGTCAGACTTCCAAATCCGGCATGGGTGCTGTCTATAGTATAACATATCCCGTAAAAAAAAGCAAGTCAAATTGTACAAAAAAACCGAAAAAAGCGGAATTGCTTTTCACGCAAAAATGGCAGCCGAAAACATCGGCTGCCATTTGCAGAATGAAGATCTATTTCTTTTCCGGAGAATCGGTTATTCCGTTACCGGCAGGGAGGTAACTATACGTACCAGGAATTGCAGCAGAACTGTCGAATCGTTGGTAGAGAGTTCTCCGTCCGCCATGCAGTCGGCATTCTTCTGCTGGCTGGCGTTCAGCGTTACCACACCGGCAACCGCCTTGTTCAGCAGAACTGCATCGGTAATATCCACCTTGCCGTCCAAGTTCACATCGCCGTACAGGGACTGAGAGGTCACTTCCGAAGCGGTGGTCTGCGTGGTTTCTGTGTTGCTGTCGCCGCTGCTGACTGGTGTAGTGGCAGTCGAATGTTCCGTGGTGTCCGCCGTATCCGAAGTTGCCGGAGCAGCTGTGGTTTCAGTGGGCTGTGCGGAAGTTTCACTGGTCTTTACAGCAGTTTCTGTCGGCTGTGCAGAAGTTTCGCTGGTCTTTTCAGAAGTTTCCGAACCAGTTGTAGTTTCAGTGGGCTGTACTGCTGTGGTAGTAGTAGTGGTGGTTTGCTGTTCAGAAGAAGTGCTTGTGGTTGTTGTCGGCGGAACGACAATGCTGCCGTTATACATATGGTAACCCATTGTCTTATAGCTGCTGGAATCCGCAGTTTCATACAAACCGCCCGGATTCAGCGAACCGTCTGCATTTCTCCATACAGCATCAAAATCGGTGCCCTGTTCCGGAGCCTTTGCCATTGTGATAAAGTCAGAAGCTGCCGGAGCCGCAGAAAGCTTTGTGCCGATCTTCGCACCGTTTTTGATCGCAGTCTTTGCATCTACCTGATAGTAGCCGCTGTTGTAGTACACGCCGTTTTCATAAGTACCTTCATACTTGTCGTTAGAAGCACCGCCTTTCAGCTTTGCATCAGACATAAATACAGAATCATCATAATAGGACATCATATTCTCAAAGATTGCACCCGGATCTGTGCAGCGATAGCAGGAGAAGTTCGGCTTTCCCTTGCCTTCGCCGTTGTTGTTGACTGCGGTACAGTTGGTCAGACTGCCCAGCTTCGGGTTATTGTTATCGGTGAAGCCGCAGTGAAGGTTCTCGAATGCCAGACAGTTCTTCAAGATATGTGCAGAACCGATACCAGAGCCGCCCAGCTTGAAGCCGTTGCCGTCGCAATTGCCGTAGCCCTCGCCGAATTCCGTAAAGCCGTTGCGGAATGCAATACAATTCTGAATGGTGACAACACCGATAGGACCGGTAGCACTTTTTGCAAACAGGTCCCAGCCGTCGTCACTGTTGTTGTATGCCATACAGCCGTCAAAGATGTTGCCCTCGCCGCAGGTCAGCTTTGCTGCAAAACCGTCAGCATTTTCCATGCTGGCGTTGTCGCAGTTGTTCTTGGAAGTGCAGTTCAGGATCAGGTTATTGCTGGGCCAGTCGGCAATGGTTGCTGCACTGGTATTATAACGGGACAGCTGCAAACCAGTGTCCTGATTGTCGTTGAATACCATGCGTTCGATCTTATTGTTGTTGCCGGAGAGGAGCATGCCGTTATCGGCTGCCTTAGTGATCTCAAAATCATAGAAGTGCCAGTAGTCACCGTCCAGCACAATGCCACGCTTGCTGCCGTCTGCATCGCCCTGTCCGGAGAAGTCGAACACCACATCTGCACCGTTATAAGGCTTGATCGTCTTCATTGCATCAGCAGTACCGCTGTTCTGAGCGTCAATGAGGATCATTTCCGAGAACTTGTATGTACCGCCCAGCAGGTAAATGGTGTGGCCTGCGGACAGCTTGGAGATCGCATCGGTAACAGAAGCCGGATCCTTTTCGGAAGAACCGCTGCCGGTACCGGTAGGCGAACAGAAGATGTCCCCTGCCACCGGCACGTCCGGTGTGGTAGGCGTGGTGTTCTTGGTGGTAGCAGTGGTCAGAGCCGTTGCGGTCGTATCCTTGGACACGCTGACGGTGGTGGTCACTGTAGTAGTCTTGGTTTCCTCAGTGGTGACAACCGGATCTGTGGTGCTGTCGGTAAAGCCGCTGCCGATCGCCACGATAGAGGACTTGTAATTGACCAAAGCGTCTTTCAATGCCTGATTGACCGCATAGCTGGTATCGTCCACGGAGTTGTCAAACTTCCACTGGAGATCACCGCCCTGTACGCGTCCGGCCTTGGCAGTAACGATAGCCGGCACATCAGCCGCTGCATCTGCCTTGTAGCTGTACATGATGCTGGAATCGGTATCGAAGTTGTTGTAGCCTGTGCCGCCGGAAACCGTCTTGACGCTGTCCGGTACTTTTTCAGACGGGCTGGAAACTTCATAGGCATCGAATGAGGTGCTGTTCTGCGAATACGGGATATAGCTGGAAGCACCCTCGATATAGTTGCCGCAAGCCTTGATAATACCGCCGGCTTCGCCGGAGAATGTACCCTCACCCAGTGCATCAGTACCCTGTCCGGAACTCATCATCGGGTTCTTACAGTTGCGGAAGTAGTTGTTTTCCGCGAAAGCAGAAGCTCCCATGGTGACGCCGATGCCGTACTTGGCATTGCCGTCGAAGTAGTTGTTATAGCTGTGTACCGAGCAGGTGCGGATTCTGGGGTGACGGGAATCAGAGTGATCGTACCAGTTGTGGTGATAGGTCACATAGTTGGTTTCCTCTTCCGATTTCATGCCCTGCAGGTTGCACTTTCCGTTGTCCCAGAAGTGGTTGTAGGAATGTGTTACATAGGTGGAAGTCTTGGTGTCCAGTGCACCATCGCCCTTGACCTGATCGGCATCTGAACCGGCATCACCATAGAAGAAATCACAGTTATGCACCCAGATGTGGTCGTTGCCCTGCTGCAAGCCGCAGTCATCGCCCTCGCTGCTGTTGCAGTTCATGAAGCCGATATTGCGGACTTCTACGTTAGAGCAGTTCTTCATGACCAGACCAAAACCGTTGAATACGGTATCGGTACCAATACCCTCCACGGTGATGCCAGCCTTTGCGGTGTCGATCATCAGATCGCCCTTGGGCATGTCTGCCGGATCGGTGATGTTGCCGATAAACCGCAGGCACAGCGGACGCTTTTCTTTATTTTTCTTATAAGCCGTAATGATGTTCTGCACACCAGTCACATCGGTCGCACCCTTGCCGGTGGAGTCAATGCTTGCCGTCACGGTGTCCTTGTTGGCATCGGTGACATATACCACAATGGCATCTGCTTTCAGCGTGCCGTCCTCGTTGTATGCACCGGAAGAAGTGCCCTTTACAAAGCCAAAGCCGCTTCTGTCGTGAGCCTCTACCTGAAGTCCCGCAGTTTCTGCTGCCTTAGAAGCATCTTCCTTGCCGTTAATCACCGGCACGATCTTCATGGTGTAGCTGCCGGCTTTCAGACCTACTGCATCAGCACGGAAGCGATCCGGATACTGGCGTACCAGCATGGTATCCAGCTGAGTGTAGCTGCCGCCTGCCGGCTTGATATACACGTTGTAGCCGGTCGCATTGGATACAGCACCCCATTCCGCATAGGCAGCTTCCAGGTCGCCGCTGGCATCGATCACAGACACCGAAGCACTGGCTGCCACAATCGCCGGAACGTTGTCAGTTACAGTTCCCAGATCTGCTGCCAGAACCGGCTGTGCACCGGCTGCGGCAGTGGCCGCCGCCAGCAGAAATGCCAGAATACTGGTTCCGATTTTTTTGTTCTTCATCATTCATTCCTCCTGTTCGTCCGATGTGTGCATACACCGGACATCAGCTGAAAAATTTCCGGAAGCCTCATTGCCCGGAATATTTCTCATATTTCTCCTTATAGCTCAAATTGTGGTGGATAGCTCACATTGTGGTGACACATTTTTCCACCCAATTTCCACCTTCATTTTACGCCTTTTTCCCTGTAATGTCAATCTGCTTTTTCAACAAAAATGCAATGTTTTCAGTGTGCACATTACACAACATATTTGCACTTTTTGTTAGTTTTTATCGCATAAAGTAACAGAATATATGACTGATTTTCCGCATACATTACAACAGCCCGCCGATAAAATTTCAATGTGCATTTGGAAACAAATCGGTAAAGGATGTTTACAATTTATATTTCATGTCGAAAAGTGTTGACAAACAGAAATCCAGTGGGTATAATAATAAAGAATGGCTCTGGCGAATATCCACGCTGCAGAGCCCGCTTCTCTCAATGTAATATTTTTTTAATTTTTCCAGAAACAGAGGTTCTACTGTCTTCGGACTGACCGCAGCTGTCATCAGTTTGTCAACATACTCGGAACGCCGACACGCGGTGAAGTTCAATGATGCTGTATTCCGCACAGCCCTCGTACCATGGAAGAAAGGAAAGATGACAGTGAACAATAAAGACCAATCCCCTGCCGGAAATGCTCCTAAGCAGCATCTGACCAAAGACGAAATGCGGGAAAAAATCAAAGCTTCTCTCGCTGCAAAAGAGGCAACAGAATTTCAGTCGTCATCGCCGAAGCCGTCTTCTGAACGCTTTTCCGGACAGAATCGTCCGGCTTCCCGCAGCCCTGAAAACGGCTCCGCTTCGGAACGTACCCGTTCGGACAAGGCACGGCAGATCCATGATGCCGTTTCTTCCGGCTATGCCTATGACCAGCCGCGGCAGCAGCGTGCACCACAGCCGCAGCACCAGCAGCGTTCCGGAGGCAACGTGGCAACAGCACAGCGTCCGCCCCGCCCTACACCGCCCAGACATTACGAACCAGTACGGGAGGAATCCAACGCCGGAAAGATCTGCATCATCATTGGCATTGCCGTGCTGGCTGTACTCCTGCTGAGTTACATCGCCGGACTGGCTGTCTATCACAGCAAGTTTCTTCCTAAAACTTACGTCAACGGCGTGGACATCGGCGGCATGACCGCGGAGGAAGCCAGCGACGCAGTTCTGAATACCGCACAGGATATGGGACTGACATTCATTCCCAAAAGCGGCGACCCGATCACCTTCAAGGGCTCCTCATTCGGCTGCACCGTTACCCTGCCGGACAACGCTCTGACAGAGCCGGCAGACGAAAGTCACGCCCTCTGGTTCAGGAAGCTGTTCTCCAAAACCGAGTATACAGTCAAGATGCAGGATTCCTACTCGGAAGATGCACTGGTCAGCCTGATCGCCGCCTATGACTGGGGCAATGTACCGCCCACCGATGCCAAGGTTGTCCAGAACGAGGACGGTTCCTTTACCATTCAGCCGGAAGATAACGGCAACATGGTAGACACCCAGAAGCTGTCCGACTACACGGTCGCACAGATGCGGGAGGGCAATAACACCATTCAGATGGCAGACAGTGACTGCTACAAAAAGGCAGCTGTCACTGCGGAAAGTCTGGAGCCTACACTGGCACTGTACAACAAGATCGGTGCTGTAGAGATCACCTATGACATGACTGACCGCGAGGAAATTTTCGATCCGGTTGGCACGGAAAAGCTGGATCACGCTACTATCATGGACTGGATCACCACGGACGGCGATGACATCACTGTGGACACCGACAAAGCTTCTGCATGGGTGCAGGAACATATCGCTGACAAGTACGACACACTGGTGACCGGCTACAACTTCAAGTTCAAAGCCACCGAAGACGGAGAGATTACCCTGCCAATCGGTTCTGACGGCATCTACGGCTGGAAAACCAATGTTTCTGCCACTGTGGAAAAGCTGGTAGATTACATCAAAGCCGGCGAGGCAGTAACCATTGAACCGGTATATAAGGTAGAGGGATTCCGCATGAATTCCAACGCCGGCGTTACCTACACCGGAAACACCTACATTGAAGTGGACATCTGCCACCAGCACTTGTGGTACTATGTCAATGGCGAACTGTTTCTGGAGTCCGATGTGGTTACCGGTAAGGAGTCCGATCCGACACGTGCCACACCGCCGGGAGCATACAAGGTATGGTCCAGAGAATCTCCGCGAAAGCTGGGGACTTACGCAGTGCAGGGCTATGAAACATGGGTAAATTACTGGATGCCCGTCACCTATACCGGCATCGGCCTGCACGACCTGAACCGCAGTGCCTACGGCGGTGACATCTACATCAACAACGGTTCCCACGGCTGTATCAACCTGCCGCTGGACGTTGCCAAAAAGATCTATGACAAGGTCACTATCAACACTCCGGTTATGATCGTCCCGTAAACCGCAGCCACTATAACAACGAAAAAAGCGTACCGTTTTCTTGTGAAACGGTACGCTTTTTGTTATGACAGCACGGCACAAAACTGTGCGGTATTGCCTTTTGTATTATCCGCGGCGTACTGCCGGCATCATGCTGGTGAATGCTGCTTCGTCTTCGGTAACTTCTCCCTCCGGATACTGGAACCGGATCAGACGATCTCCCTGAAAAGTCAGCTGTCCCTGCTGATGAAACGGGGTTTCAATATACGCTTTTTTGCTGGTAACAATATGCAGCACATCGCCCTTGCGGGTCTTGAAAATCAACTCATAGTATTCGTTGTACAGTTTCAAAGTGCCGCTGGGATCCATGGTTCTGCGGCGTTCATCTACCTTTTGTACCAGAACAGCGATCACGGTACGGGGTGGATTTTTTCCGCGGTTTGGTTTACGCATTGCTTTTTCTCCTGTGATATAATATTCCCGATTAAACTCCAGCGACTGCCGTTTGTCGGCAGTGTTTGGATTCTGTACCAGAAGCCGGCTCAGCTTCTGCCGGAACGGGCTTTGCCGAGAACCCAGCATCACCACCAGCAGCAGCACCACGGCAACAGCAACCATGATAATCAGGAAATTATCGATCGCATTTCCGAATCTGCCTGTCATATGTATTCCTTTCTGTGGGAACGCATTTTCGTAAACGGATTACGAAAGCAGCTTCTCACATTCCGTTGGGATTCTGCTTTGTGAAACGCCAGCTGTCGGCACACATCTGCTGCAAATCCGCAGTTGCTTCCCAGCCAAGCAGTTTCTTTGCTTTCGACGGATCTGCATACGAGGTGGCAATATCTCCGGCACGGCGTTCCGTGATCTCTACCGGAATCTTCTTGCCGCATGCCTTTTCATACGCATGCACCACGTCCAGCACGCTGCTGCCGTGACCGGTACCCAGATTGATCGGTTCAAAGCCACGGTGCTCCAGTCCGTATGCCACGGCTGCCACGTGACCGGTTGCCAGATCCATAACATGGATATAGTCCCGCACACCAGTGCCGTCCGGCGTGTCGTAGTCATCACCGAATACCCGCACATGATCCAGCTTGCCCAGTGCCACCTGTGCCACATAGGGCACCAGATTGTTGGGGATTCCGTTGGGATTCTCGCCCAGCAGACCGCTGATGTGAGCACCGATCGGGTTGAAATACCGCAGAGCCACAGCCGTGAACTCCGGATTGGCAGTGCAAACGTCCCGCAGAATCTGTTCGATCATGACCTTGGTGTAGCCATAGGGATTCGTTGCAGAGGTCGGCATTTCCTCCACGTAGGGAGCCTCATTGTTGCAGCCGTAAACGGTCGCACTGGAGGAGAAAATTATCACGTTGCAGTGATACTCCCGCATGACACGCAGCAGGGAGAGTGTACCGCTGATGTTGTTCTCGTAGTATTCCAGCGGCTTTTCCACCGATTCGCCAACTGCCTTCAGACCGGCGAAGTGAATTACGGCATCGATCTTGTTGTCCTCAAAAATCTGCCGCATGTCCTCCTCGTCACGCATATCTGTGCGATAGAACCGCACATGCCTTCCGGTGATCATCTCGATACGGGCAATTGCCTCCACCTTTGAATTGCAGAGATTGTCCATAATCACGACCTGATAGCCGGCATTGATCAATGCCACACAAGTATGACTGCCGATAAAGCCGGTACCGCCAGTGACCAGAATTTTTCCCATGTTACTTTACGCTTCCTTTCAATTTCTGTCAAATGGAGAGGGAATTTTCCCTCCTATCAGTTTGCCCTGAAAGGCAAACTTTCAGCAGCACTGCACAAAAGCACAATGCTGCCTTATATCAATACAGTCGTGCCGCCAACGGAACGAATTCGCAGCACGTGGCAGCAGCCCTTTCCCAGAACAGATTCCATACCCTCCTGAAACTGGGACAGCAGCACAGCCGGCACAAATGCCTGTACTGTTCCGCCGAAACCGCCGCCGTGTACACGGATCGCTCCCCTGCCGCCCAGCACTGCCGAGCCGACTGCAAGGGCAATGGAGATGGGCTGGTCTTCCGGTGCGGAGGACGGGTAGACGTTTTGCAGCAGGCAATAGGAAGACTGTCCGGAGTTCTGTACCAGGTGCAGGAACGCCTCGAAATCGCCCCGATCCAGTGCATCAGATTCGCCCTGTGCCCGTCCGTCCTCCCGATAAAAGTGCATCGCACGAAGCACTGCACGGTCACCGAAGGCTTTCCGCAGTTCCGGAATGGAACGCAGCACCTGTGCCGACGGAACTTCCGCCAGAACGTCCTTGCCGAAATACTTTGCCACTTCCTGCATTTCTGCCGGAATCGCAGCGTATTCCGCTGTCAGGTCTGCGTGGTTTCCGCCGGTATCCACAATGCAAAGTACATAACCAGTTCTGGAAAAGTCAAATGCAACTGGGTGCACTGCCGGCAGCATCGGATTGGCAAAGTCAATGGCAACAGCACCGCCTACTGACGAAGCCATCTGATCCATTAACCCGCAGGGCTTCTGGAAATACACGTTTTCCGCATACTGCCCCATTTGTGCCAGTTCTACCGGTGTGAACCGATTTTCGGCATACAGGGCATTGCAGATATTTCCCAGCAGAACCTCAAAAGCTGCTGATGAGGACAGACCAGAGCCTGCCATGACCTGCGAGGTGGTGTATGCATCAAAACCGGTTTCCAGCGGACATCCGTACTGCTTGAAGCGGGCAGCGATTCCGCGGATCAGTTCCGCAGCTGTGGGCTTTTTGTCCGTTACCGGTTCCAGTTCTTCCAGAGAGATCTCATCTTCCGGAAAGCCTTCTGAATGCACCCGGATCGTGGTATCTTCCCGTCTTGCCACAACAGCGATCACGTCCAGATTGATGCTTGCCGCCAGTACGTGACCATGCTGGTGGTCGGTGTGGTTTCCGCCCAGTTCTGTCCGTCCCGGTGCAGAAAAAATGGCAATTTCCCGACCGCTGCCGTACAGCTGCACAAAACTGTCAATGGCACACAGCAGCCGGTTCCGATAAGCTTCCGCCAGATCTTCACCGCCGCCAAGTACTGCCGCGATGTGCATGAATTCTTCCGACTGCAGCAGTCTGCGAGCCTCCTCAATTGTCTTCAATATGATGCCCCTTTCTCAAATCGCTTTTTCGGGTAACTGCGGTATTGCCCTTGGTTCCCCGAAAGCGGCAATCTGCGTTCCTACAATTCTCCACTATTCAGTATAACCGATTTTTCACGATTTTGCAAGCATTCTTTGTGATTTTTTCTATCTCGATACAGAATTCGAAAAAAGCAAAGCCTCAGCCTTGAAAATTGAAGCAAATCCCGCCTTACGCTTGCAAACAAAAACCCGATACGGGAATGCTCCCGCATCGGGTTTTTCTTATGCTGTCATAGCCTTGTTGTCAGAAACGCTTACGCGTTCGAAATCAGAGAACCGGATTATTCAGCCCACATAGAGCCCTTCAGGTTCTTCAGATCCGGGCAAACCGGATTGTCCCAAGTAGTGCTCTTGTGACCAGCACCCATCAGAGCAACATAGTATGCCTGGTAGAAGATATCAGTTGCTTCCAGCTTGCCGTCTGCAGAATTCTCTCCTGCCTTGCTTTCGGTATCAATATCCGTCAGGAAGAAGGACAGTTTCTCCAGATTTGCATCCTTTGCATAATCGGTGCCGTCCAGAAGCTTTGCATCCTTAATACCAGCACCCTGTCTTGCAATGTAGTAGCTGCTGTAGTACATATCGGTAGCCTCTACCTTACCGGACAGGTCGGTGTCGCCCTTAATACCGATGTAAACCTTTGCAGTAGCAACCTTCTCGCCCTTATACAGGATATCGAGTTCGGTATCTACATATGCCTTGCCTTCCTTGTCGAACAGTGCCTTCGGGCTTTCTGCACCAAAGGTCAGATCGTCCATAACGCTTTCGCCGTTTACAGTTGCAGACTTCACGAGATCAGCAGCGTTGAAATTACGTCCGTCAATAGACAGATAGAAGTTTGCATCCGGATTTACTTCGATTTCCAGTTCTGCTTCTGCAGTCGTGGTGGTTACTTCTGTGGTAGTGGTTGCTTCTGTAACAGTTGTTGTAGCTTCTGTGGTAGTTGCTTCTGTAGTAGAAGAAACAGCTGCCGGTGTGGTAGTAGTTTCTTCAGTGGTTGCTTCAGTAGTTGCTTCCGTGGTTTCTTCTGTAGTAGTAGTTGTGGTAGTTGTGCTGGTAGTTGTCTTCTTGCTGAAGTCCGGCAGCTCTTCTGTTGTAGAAGCTGTGGTCTTCTTGCTGAAGTCCGGCAGCTCTTCTGTTGTAGCAGTTGTAGTTGCCTTTGTAGTAGTTGTTTCAGATTCTGTTACAGTAGTGGTTGTTGCACTGGTGCTGGTGGTTGTCGGGCCTGCACTGGTGCTGGTTGCCGTAGCAGTTGTTGCTTTAGTAGTAACAGTCGTTGCTTCGGTAGTAGTGGTAGTGGTAGTTGCTTTGGTAGTCGTTACAATAGGTTCTTCGGTAGTGGTGGTTGTAGCAGCAGTCGTTGTTGTAGTGGTTGCTGCAGTTGTGGTGGTGACAGTCGTAGCCTCTGTAGCAGTTGTAGTCTGCGGTTCTTCTGTAGTAGTAGTCGTTGCCGCAGAGGTTGCGGTTGTAGTGGTGGTAGCTGTTGTAGTAGTTGTAGTTGTAGCAGTTGTTGTTTCGGTGGTTTCCACTACATCATTCATGATTACGCGGATCGCACCGTCCTTCAGACCAACCATTTCGTCGAAGATGTCTTCGCCGGTTACGCCCTCGCCGTTCAGGTAGTTGAAACGCTTGACATCTACCATCGTGGTGCCGCTGGGCAGTCTGTCAGAACCATTCGGTGCCCAGTCTACAGGGAACTCATAGTACTCAACAGTCTTGCCATCGTATTCACCAGTCTGGAGTGTCAGACCATATTCGTCAGCCAGTGCCTGTACAGTATCCTTATCCGGCACATTGAAGATCATGCGGAATACCTGATTCATCTTTGTCGGGTCAGTTGCACCTTCGGCAGAACGTGCACCAATGAAACGGATCCAGCGGTCGCTGCCGTCAGTAATTTTAGAAGTGCCGTCCTTGTATGCAATGAAATCATTTGCATTCGGAATACCGCTGCCGAAGTCGTTGACAACAAATGCTCTCTTTTTCAGCAGCTTGGACGGAATGGTGTACAGCTTTGCGGTTGCTTCCGGCAGGTTGACAACGCAGTTGATACCATAGCTGGTTGCGTCTACGCCTTCCTTGGCAGTTACCTTCACGCCCAGAGTGTAGTTCTTCAGAGAAGTGGCATCCTTTTCACTGGGATATACGAATACTTCGTCAATGTCCAGATTGATGTCCTTTTCTTCTGTTACAGTGGTGGTTGTGGTTGTAGTAGTCGTGTCACTTGTAGTGGTTTCAGTCTGTGCATCTGTATAAACGCGGATACCGCCGTTGTAGTAAACTACATCAGTGGTCGCAATATCTGTGCCGTTTTCGTCAATGTACTGACGGTTCGGAGCCAGATAGCCGTCGCCGTGTGTACCCTCAAAGTCCCAGTTTACCTTCTGATACTCTGCAAAGTTTACCGGGAACAGATAGTAGCTGTCGCCGTTTTCATCTGTCTGCAGTTCCAGACCGTATTCCTTTGCGATGTCCACTGCGTTTTCTGCAATGGTGCAGTTGATGTCGATCACCTTGTCACCGCTGATCGTGATCGTGCTGGTACTGGAAGTCCACTGGAAATACATCCAACGCTTGGACGGCTCAACGCTCATATCCTGACCGTTTGCCTCATAGCCCTTCAGGTTCTGCGGAGAAGGAGCCAGGTCGCCGCTGACATAAACGTCCCTATAACCATAGTCCTTCTTGTTCTTCGGGTTCTTGTAGATCGTCAGGATCTTGGAAGTAACTTCCGGAACTTCCAGAGCGAAGTTGAAGCCCTGTGCGTCCACATAGTTTTCAACCAGAACGGACAGCGGGATCTTTGCATAGTTGCTTGCAGTCTTGACCTGTGCTTCGTCTACCTTGAAGATGATGCCCTTGCCCTTCGGAGCTTCTGTCGTGGTGGTGCTGATGGACTTGGTAGTGGTTACAACAGTGGTGTCTGCCTTTGTAGCAGTGGTCTGTTTTGCTGTGGTTGTTGCAGCAGATGCAGAAGTTTCTGTAGCCTTGCTGGTTTCAGCAGATGCTTTTGTCGAAGTAGAAGCAGTGGTTTTTGCTGTAGTGTCAGCTGTGGTAGCTACAGTTGTAACTGTGGTTTCCTTAGTAGTTTCCTTGGAAGTAACAGTAGTTTCTTCTGTGGTTGCAACTGTTTCAGTTGTTACAGTGGTCACAGTTGTGGAAGTAGTGGTCTGATCCGGATCTTCGTCGAAGCACAGTACGATCTTGTCGATTGTCACATCGCCGAACTTCGGATAATAAACCATGAACTGTACAGTTTCACCAACAGTCTTCGGAATGTCATAAGATACGATGACCTGCTTGTTTGCCGGTACAGCCAGATCCTTGAATTCCGTGCTCTGCCATTCTTCACCTTCCGGCAGACTGTCGTTCCATGTGCCAAACGCACCGCTGGTGTTCTTGTCATTTGTCTTTACGGTGTAGTAAGCAATTGCCTTGTATGCACCCATGGGATCGAATTCAACCTTGGTGTTGCTTGCCTTGCCGTCAGTACCCTTGTCTTCCTCTGCCTTCGGAGTCAGTTCCTTGGTGTACTTTGCGGAAACTGTAGTGGTCGGCTGTGTGGTCACAGTGGTTGCAGCAGTCGTAGTGATCGTTGCATCATCTGTGTAAATCACAACAGAATCTACAGTGAAGTCCTCATAAGTACCGTCGCCCCAGGCACCAAACTTCAGAGAACCATCATATTCCTTCTGAATGGTTGCGTCCACAGTCTTGGTGATGTCCCAGGTGAATTCGCCGGACTTGCCCAGAGTTTTGTTTTCCTGTGTGGTCTGTGTCCAATAATCCGGTGCTTTCTGTGTAGAAGAACCGAACATATAGTTGTATGTGCCGATTTCCTTATCAGAGGAAACGTTGACAACGACCTTCTTGACAACATTGCTGTTGGTGATGCCAAAGTCAGCCCACTTCCAGCCGATCATGCCTTCCTTCGGGTCAGCCTTCTGTGCATCCTTCAGCAGTTCGCTGTAGGTCTTGCCGACAGTGATCTTTTTCACGCCCTTTTCCTCTGCAGTGGTAACTGTAGTAGCAGCAGTGGTTGCACTGGAAGCAGCAGTAGTTTCAACAGAAGTTTCTGCAGTGGTTTCGTTGGTCGTTGTGGTAGTGGTTTCGGTTGCTACCGGAACGGTAGTTGTGGTGGTTGTGGTAGTTTCATTTGCCAGCTCTACTGTGAAGCTAACTGAAATCACTTCGCCTGCTGCCGGCATATCCCAGCCAGTTGGGTTGATTTCCAGCTTGCTGCAAGTGAAACTCCAATCATCATCATTATCTGCTGCCTGCATAGAAGCCGGTGTAAACGTGGTGTATTCCTGATTGATCTCATGAGTTGTTTCACCGATCTTTACAGAATCAATTGTGATCTTCTTATACAGAGATTTACCGTCGTAAAGATCCGGATCCTGAACGCACAAGTCGAAGAAATTGTAGGAACTCAAAGCATCACCCCAGTTGCCTCTTTTTACAGAAACTTCATAAGAGCCGCTCTTATCAATGGTAACATCAGTTCCCATGCCTACCTTATAGTTGTTCAGCGACCATTTGCCATCGCTACTCTGAATGTGCAGAAACGCAATCGGTGCATCATCTGCCGCTGTCGCAGCGAGGGACATCATCGGGGTCACCAATGCACTGGTCAGAATGGTCGTTGCCGCCATTACGCCAGCTGTCAGAGATGAAAGAAACTTTTTCATCTTCATGATTATCATTCTTCCTTTCTTGAATTGATGCGGCGTATTGCCGCTTGGTTGTGTGCAGAGAAGCTTTTTGCATTTCAAAAAACAAATGCCGCCGCACTGTTTTTCACGTCCCCCTTTCCGCTTTCAAATTGTACAGCCGTGCGATTTGTCCTCTGAAATCTGCCCAGTGCTTTCCTGCACCCTACTTCTCCATATACCAGCATAGCATATTTATCGTTATTTTGCAAGTATTTTTTTTATTTTCCACATATTTTTATACAGCACCAATAAAAGCACACTCTGTTTTTGTGCATTTTTTCTAAATCTCGAATTGCCAGTGAAAAACAACTTGATAATCTGATACGACACGCCGGTGAATTTTGCATTTTTCAAATGTTAATTTCCGGAAGCATTGTGAACGCCGTCACGGGGTGCGGCGGCGATCTCCTGCAAATCCTGTTCCAGCTGACTGTCCAGCATACGGCAATTGTTCCGGTCATAGAACACACCGGTAACATCCCACAGCATGGGACACATACCTTTGGTATACGCTGCCTGTGCCACCGCGGTGAGGAATGTCCGGACAGTTTCTTCCGTCTTGTTCTTGGTGGAACAGCCGTACTCCCCGATGATCACCGGCACGCCGTTATCCAGAAACCGGCTTTGCAGCTTGTCCATGTCGTTTTCCAGAATCCTCTGATCTCTGGGTGAGCCCCATGTGGTCTTAGCTTTTCCCCAGTCGGCATCTTCTTCCAGAATACAGAACGTAGGCGGCGTATAATAATGTACCGAAACCGCACATCGTCCGGCTTCGTCCTGCGGCATCTGAAAGGCTTCGTCACAGGTCAGGTCTACGTCAGTGGCATAACCGGCGATCAGCAGATGCCGCCTGGAGTTGTTTCCCCTGGAGCCGCGTACCAGATCCACAAACTGCTGGTTGATGCGGTTGACAATGCCGTATGCCTCCGCCTTGTCGTCATCAGAGCCGCTGTAGCGGTTCCACAGATCATCAAAACAGCCTTCTTCGTTCATGGATTCCAGAATCAGGTGGTCACCGTAATCTGCAAACCGTTCTGTCACCTGCTCCCAGATACAGGTATATTTTTCCATACAGGTGTCATAGTCCGTGGAAAATCCTGCGATCCAGCCGTTGTCCCAGTGGAGATTCACCACCGCATACATGCCGTTGTCCAGCACATACTGTGCCACCGTTTCCACACGGTCTAACAGTTCCGGTGCAATGGTGTAGTCCTCTGCCATGAGATTCGACCACGCCACGGGAATCCGCACCGAATCAAAACCGGCGGCAGCGTAGCCGGCAATCATATCCTCTGTAATTGTCGGGCTGCCCCATGCAGTTTCGTAGCTGTTTACCCCGCCGCTGCTGTCGATCCAGTCGCCGCAGGCTTCCAGTGTGTTGCCCAGATTGATGCCCAGCCCCATTTCTTCCACGATCTGGCTGGTAGTCATGTCGTCCCGCATTTCAGTGCGGGGGTTGCTGTCGGCTTCCTTCTTGCTGTTCTCCTCTTTAGAGGAATTGCCGCAGCTGCACGACAGCACCGCCAGCACCCCTGCCAGCAGCAGAGAAACGACTTTTTTTCCGTTTCGCATGTAACACCTCTTATCCCTTTTTCGGCGGCTTCATGGTGAGGGCGATGCGTTTCCGCTTCAAGTCCACGTCCAGCACCCAGACTTTCACCACCTCGCCGACCTTGACAGCCTCCAGCGGGTGCTTGATGAACCGGTCACAGATCTGGGAAATGTGTACCAGTCCGTCCTCATGAACGCCCACGTCTACGAAACAGCCAAAGTCGATGACATTCCGCACAGTGCCCACCAGTTCCATGCCCGGTTTCAGGTCTTTCAGTTCCATGATGTCCCCACTCCGGAGCAGCGGCGGCGGCAGTTCGTCACGAGGGTCACGCCCCGGCTTTTCCAGTTCCTTGAGAATGTCCCGCACAGTGGGTTCGCCTACGCCTGCCTTTTTCGCAATGGCAGAAATGCCGTGCTGCTTGGCAATGGCACCGATCTCGCTGCGGTCCTGTCCGGCAATGTCTGCCAGCTGGAAGCCGCACTCCTGCAAGATCTGCTCTGCTGCCCCGTAGCTTTCCGGATGCACTGCTGTATTGTCCAGCGGGTTCTTGGCTCCGGACACCCGCAGGAATCCGGCACACTGCTCGAATGCCTTCGGGCCCAGTTTTGCCACCTTTTTCAGCTGCTTCCGGTCGGTGAACGCCCCGTTTTCCGTCCGGTATGTCACGATATTCTTGGCAATGGTCTGGTTGATGCCGGCAATGTGGGACAGCAGAGAGAACGAAGCCGTGTTCAGGTCTACGCCCACATGGTTCACGCAGTCCTCCACCACGCCGTCCAGTGCGGCAGACAGTTCCGCCTTGGGCATGTCATGCTGATACTGTCCCACGCCGATCGCCTGCGGATCGATCTTTACCAGTTCCGCCAGCGGATCCTGTAACCGTCTGGCAATGGAAACGGCACTCCGGAGGGAAACGTCATACTCCGGAAATTCCTCCGCCGCCAGCTTGGACGCAGAATATACCGAAGCCCCTGCCTCGGAAACCACCATATACGCCGCGGAATAAGGCAGTTCCTTCAGCAGTTCCGCCACGACCGCTTCCGACTCTCTGGAAGCCGTGCCATTGCCGATTGCCACCGCGGTCACGTGGTGCTTCCGCAGCATCTTTCGGATCACGTCTTTTTCCCGTTCCAGCGAAGCCCCCTTGCTGACGGTGATATGTGCCACGCCGGTGTCCAGCACCTTGCCGGTTTCGTCCACCACTGCCAGCTTGCAGCCGGTGCGATAGCCGGGGTCTACGCCCAGAACGATGCGGTTTTTCAGCGGTGCTGCCATGAGCAGCTGCCGCAGATTGGACGAGAACACGCCGATTGCCGCTGTTGCCGCCTGCTCTGTCAGAGCCTTGCGGGTTTCCCGTTCCACCGCCGGAAACAGCAGTCGCTGGAATGCATCTTCTGCGGCAGTCTGCACCAGCTTGCCGCAGGGGCTCTGGTTCTTCACGAACTTCTGAATCAGCAGCGAAGCCCCGTGTCCTTCCGGCAGCGTAACTGCCACTTTCAGAGCACCCTCCCGTTCGCCGCGGTCAATGGCAAGGATCCGGTGTCCCACAATGCGTTTCACCGGTTCTGCATAGTCGTAGTAGTTCTGGTACGGCGTATCGGCATCTTCCTCTGTGGCACGGGACTGTATCGTTCCGGCAGACATCACCAGCCGACGCATCTGCTTTCGCAGGTCGGCATCATTTGCCATTTCCTCCGCCAGAATGTCCATTGCCCCCTGCAATGCCGCTTCGGTGTCCGGCACTTCCTCCTGCAAAAAAGCTTCTGCCTCCTGAGCTGGATTCGTCTGGGGATTCTGTGCCATGAGGATTCGTGCCAGCGGTTCCAGTCCGCGGGCAATCGCCATAGATGCCCGTGTTTTCCGCTTGGGACGATAGGGCAGGTACAAGTCCTCGGTTTCCACCAGTGTTTCCGCACCGCGGATCTTTTCTTCCAGTTCCGGTGTCAGCTTGCCCTGTGCTTCGATCGCCGTGCAGATTTCTTCTTTCCGCTGTTCCAGCTTCCGCAGATATTGCAGCCGGTTGTCAATGGCACGAAGCACCTGATCGTCCAGCGAACCGGTACGCTCTTTCCGGTACCGTGCAATAAACGGGATCGTCTTGCCGTCGTCCAGCAAGGCAATGGTATTGTCGATCTGTTCCTGCCGCAGTTGGAATTCGGCAGCCAGTTTCTGTGGAATATTCAAATAGAGTTCCTCCGTTTCTGTGATTTCAATCGGACTGTTATAATAGTATAACAAACTTTTGGAAAAATTGCAAGTGATCATTTTCACATGTCCTTACAAGGACAATCCCACCAGACACTCTTTGTGCGGCATTGTTTGAGAATCTGAAAACCAAAAACCGATTTCTGCACCTCCGCAAAAATCGGTTTTTCTTTTATTCATGTTGTGCAAAGCCATCACGCGGCTTTGTGTGGTATTGCCTCAATTGTGTTATGCACTGTGCGGCAAGAAGCTTACAATATGTACCAGAAATTGCAGCAGAACAACCGCATCGTTGCTGCTGACCTCCTTATCTCCATCGCAGTCAGCATTTTTTACCGCATTCTTATTCAAAGACACCGTGCCGGAACAATACCGGTTCAGCAGGATCACGTCTGTGATGTCCACTTGCCCGTCCAGGTTGATGTCGCCGTAGATAGGCGAAAAAGACTCAGATGAGGTAGAAGAAGTGGTGGTTTGATTTTCAGAAGTTGCAGTAGCTTGGTGTTTAATTGCAGTTGAAGGAGGTGTAACTGTCCGTGCCGTAGTACTCGTTGCTTTTGACGTTGATATAGTTGTTGTAACAAGTTCAGTTGTTGTAGTTGCCACAGGTTCTGTGGTTTGAACACCACCTATGGATACAAAAGAAATTTTATTTTCTGCTGCAGAAGTTTCTGCTGCAGAACCAAAATATCCATAAATTGTTAAGTTGGTACAATTTTCAAAAGCACTTTCTCCAATATCCACCACACTATTTGGAATGGTGATTTCCGTCAGACTGGTACAGCCTTTAAAAGCATACCCTCCAATACTCGTCACGCTGTCCGGAATCGTGATTTTGGTCAGTCTGGTACAGTCAGAAAAAGTATAATATCCAATACTCGTCACGCTATTCGGGATCGTGATTTCGGTCAGACTGGTACAACCCTCAAAAGTACTCTCGATACTTGTCACGCTGTCCGGAATCGTGATTTCAGTCAGACTGATACAGCCGTCAAAAGCACACCCTCCGATACTCGTCACGCTGTCCGGGATTGTGATTTTGGTCAAACTGATACATTCGTCAAAAGCATACCATCCAATACTCGTCACACTGTCCGGAATCGTGATTTCAGTCAGACTGATACAGCCGTCAAAAGCCCACACTCCGATACTCGTCACACCACTGGGTATTGAGACAGAGCCAGTACAAGTTGTTCCATCAATCAAAATATGATTAACAATTACCAATGGATTTTCTGCTTGTTTTATCTTTAACCAAGGTGTATCAAGAAAAGCTTTATATCCAATATACGTCACACTATCTGGTAACGTGATTTCGGTCAGACTGGTACAGCCCCAAAAAGAACAATCTCCAATACTCGTCACGCTGTCCGGAATCGTGATTTCCGTCAGACTGGTACAGCCGTAAAAAGCATACTCTCCGATGCTCGCCACGCTGTCCGGGATCGTGATTTCCGTCAGACTGAAGCCGGAAAAAGCATGCTTTCCGATGCTCGTCACGGGCTTTCCATCGATTTCTGTGGGAATATTCACTACTGTAGCAGCATCTTTATTGCATTTGGCGATTTCGATTTCTCCTGTATCCGTCACATTATAATGCAAACCTTCATATGTGCCATCGTAAGCACTCGCCGATAACACTGTTCCCACGCTTTCTTGCACACTCTCCACCCCAGACAGCCCCACACCGCTCACGCAAAGCACGCCTACGGTCACTGATGCAAGAACTTTTTTCCAAAACCTCATCAACTGCATCCTCCTCAAATTAGTCAAGATTCAACGTTTTTTACATTATAGCTCAAAAAGAAAAAGAAAAAACAACCATTTTTGCGATATTTTGTAAATTTCAGTATTTCATTCGCATTTAAGTAACAAAAAAAGCCAGCCCCTGCACATACAGGAACCAGCTTTTTGCAACATTCACTTGTCAGCGTTTTACTTCTGCTTCATCTCCGCAGAAACTGCTTCAAACTCGTCTACGATCTCCTGTTCCGGAGCCTTGGTCAGCAGCGAAACCACAACGATCGCGATCAGTGCACACAGGAATGCCGGCAGCAGCTCATAAATGGCAAACATGCCGCCCAGCTTACTGATGGCAAACTTCCATACAAAAATCATCACACCGCCGGTAATCAGCCCCGCCAGTGCACCATACTTGTTGGAACGCTTCCAGAACAGCGAGGTCAGCATTACCGGTCCGAAAGTCGCACCGAAACCTGCCCATGCAAAGGAAACCACGCGGAATACAGAACTGTTCTGATCCCACGCCAGCACAATGCCCAGCACAGCAATAATCAGCAGAACGGCACGTGCTGCGATCATGGACTGCTTTTCCGACAGCTTAATATGGAACACGCCTTTCAGCAGGTTCTCCGACATACTGGACGAAGCCGCCAGCAGCTGCGAGTCGGAAGTAGACATGGTGCACGCCAGAATGCCTGCAAAGATCAGTCCGGCGATCAGGGCAGCTCCCACGCTGTGTTTGCTCAATACCGTTGCCATTTCCAGCACAATGGTTTCCGCCTTGGAAGAGGTTTCAAGCGGAGCAACCGTGCCGTTTACCGTCAGGGCGTTGCCGATGATACCAATGAATACTGCCACGCCCATTGCCAGCACTACCCAGACAGAAGCAATGCGGCGGGAGATCTTGACCTTGTTCTTGTCATCGATCGCCATGAATCGCAGGAGAATATGCGGCATGCCAAAGTAACCCAGTCCCCATGCCAGCGTGGAAATGATGCTCAGTCCGCCGAACGAAACGGCTTCGCCCTCTGCGGTGCGGGTGCTGGTAAAGCTAAGGTAATTTTCAATACCCTTGGCATTTTCCAATACGTTGTCCAGTCCGCCGGCAGTATGTACGCCATAGATCACCAGCACCACCAGAGCCGAAGTCATAACGATGCTCTGGATCAGGTCGGTAAAGCTTGCCGCCAGAAAGCCGCCCAGACAGGTGTAGGAAATGATGATGACCGCACTGATGATCATTGCCATGTGATAGTTCCAGCCGAACAGCTGATTGAACAACTTGCCGCAGGCGGAGAAACCCGAAGCGGTATACGGCACGAAAAATATCAGAATGATGACTGCCGCAATGCCCATCAGCACGTGCTTATCGTCCCGATACCGGTTGGAAAAGAAGTCCGGAATGGTAATGGAGTTCCGGCAACGCTGAGAATACACGCGGAGTCGTTTCGCCACCAGCAGCCAGTTCAGATAGGTGCCGATCGCCAGACCAATGGCAGTCCAGCCTACCTCTGCACAGCCGTTCAGATACGCCAGCCCCGGCAGACCCATGAGCAGATAGCTGCTCATGTCCGAAGCCTCTGCACTCATGGCAGAAACCACCGGTCCGAGCCGCCGGCCGCCCAGATAAAAATCGCCGACGCTGCTGTTCTTTTTGGAATACACAGCACCGATCACGACCATCATGCCCATATAGACAAGAATGGCAATCAGAATACATACTACGGATTTTGTCACAAATCATATCTCCTTTCAATTTGGCGTAAGAGCCTGTTCAGGCAATACCGCACAAAGATTGTGCGACAGATGCGTCGTCAAATTTTTCGTCAG
>OHAE01000669.1_pt1 | contig 30533 bp, 24 predicted proteins | sample 1577061 | NCBI WGS metagenome assembly OHAE01 (sample SAMEA3541535, study PRJEB24748) | human gut metagenome | biome: human gut; feature: human-associated habitat; material: faeces | place: China | collected 2012
CATCCTCAATACAACTCTCACAACCAACAAATGCAAAATTTAAACAGGCTCTTATTATCAAGCCATCGACAGCTCGATACTGTTTTCTTCCGCCATACGACGCATATTCAAGATCGCATAACGCATACGTCCCAAAGCCGTATTGATGCTTACACCTGTAATATCGGCAATTTCTTTAAAACTGAGATCTTGATAGTAACGCATTTCCAATACTTCGCGTTGGCTGTCGGGAAGGTGCTTCACCAACTTTTTCACATCAGACAATACCTGACGGCGTACGATGTTATCTTCGATCGTGCCGTCGCAAAGTTTGATATTATTGAATAGATCCACTTCCACTTCATCATTTGAAACCGTATTTTCACTGCGTTCCTGACGGAAGTTATCGATAATCAGGTTATGAGCAATGCGGGTAATCCATGCTTTAAACTTACCGTTTTCGGTATAACGGCCTTGTTTAATGGTCATAATCACCTTGACAAAAGTCTCCTGAAAGATATCTTCTGTGAGATCTTTGTTATGGACTATAAAGTAAATGTAGGAGTGTATGCTACTTTTGTAACGATTCAACAATACATCGAAAGCAGCATTATTACCTTCTGCATAAAGAACGACCAGCTCTTCGTCAGTCATCATTCTTAAAGTCTTCATTACTTCTATATTTTTAGTTTTTTCTTGAGTAATGTTTATGCTATAGGCAACGATATTTAAAATTGTTAGACAATAATATTATTTATATTTACAAAGGCAAAAGAACAAAAAGTATTTTAAATAGGCAAACATTTCCTTTATTTTTACATAAAAAAGCCCCCTGACCGTACGTTTTATGTACGAACAGGGGACTTTTACGAACAAAGTCTCAATTCACAACAGGCTGGATTTAATAAATTCTTCTATCTCTTGAGCGGTAACAGAATAAACAGGTTGCAATCGATCGAATCCGGTATCTCGTGTGAAACAGAACTTCCATTTTCTCTGATTTACAGGTACGCCACTTCATAAAGTCCAAATCTTCACTTTGGCGAGTGCCTATCTGTAAAGACAAAGCTGTACCACCAACTAAAAGATAAGGCTCGATACACTCCAGATTAGAAATGCTCTTCCTTCAACTTCGCCAACAGTTCTTGTTTTACTGCATCTACAGACATTTCCTTCAGTTTTAGAATAAGACAAAATAATGATTCTTTTGACTTTATACAAATTATTAGACTATAAAACATTTATACAAAAAAGATCCTCTATCCGTACATTAAATGTCATGGATAGAGGACCTTCTAAAGTATTTATGATTTTTAAAACTTATAACCTAACGTGAGAGCCACCTTCGTTGTGTTTGTTTTTAATGTTGCGGGAACGGATTCAACCAGAACATTTCCATCGCCATCATAAATATTCGAGAAAGAATAAGCATCTTCTTTTTGCATCCGATAGACGCAAGCCAAATCCGCATAGAAATTAGGTGTAAAACGGTATCCTAAACCCACTGTAACATATCCCACATTACGGTCAACCGTATATGCAGTATTCGTTCCAGCAGTAGATATTTCATTTAATGCCATAACACCATCACCTTTCTCATCATACAACAATGTACTTTTTGCCGGACTATGTTGCCAAGCCCCACCAGCACGTATGGCAAATTGAGGCGTGATCTTCACTTCTGCACCCATCTTCAACATACCACTCAAACCAAAATCTTCTTTGATATAATCATTATCCACAGTGCCTTGCCATCCTTCAACTTCTCCTGCCCAACCAGATTATACTCATGTTGATAAAACGACCATCAGTTAGTTTTTTTAGGGGATATTTGTAACCGATAATAAGATGTAAAGTATTTATTATTATAATCTGGTTCAAAAAAACGATCACTCCTATTTCCAGTTGTCACAACATGAGCATTTTCTTCACTAAGCAAAATAGGATCTGCAAAATTAACTATAACCTCACCTAATTGATCACTAGATAAAGTTGTTGTGGCAGTATAAGATTGAAATACCTGCTGTTTATTGGTAGAACCAAACTTCATACCGACTTTAACATTTTCTTTAAAAACAGGATCGTAACTAAAATTACTTGCAAATTCCGATGTGACTGAAAATTGAGATTGTACCGTTTGCGATTCATCATATTCATCAATAGCAATTTTCACTACTGGACTATAATTTTCCAAATTCCATTCAAATAAAGGTATAGACAACTTCATTTTTTTTGTCGATATTTTCGATATTTTAAATTTATCATTATTTTTCTCCGCCTCAATTAAGAAAAGATTCTCAGGTTTTGCCCTAAAATTTGTTCTTAATTCAGAACCAATTGGACTTTTTACACCTAAATACACTCTTACAACAAATTCAAACTCACCATCTGTCCAACCTGTTCTTATAGTATATCCATATCCTCCATTACCACCAGGATAATAATGTTCATGCCACTTTCCATCAATTTTAGGATCACCAGTCTGATCCGAAATTTTATTTAATGCATTTTGAGGATCTCCTAAAAGTTCAAAAGAAGTCAAAAATTCCTTGTAATTATAATCAAAAGGTCCCTTAGGACTAGTAGATGTGATATTATAATAAACATAATCCCTTTGCCAACCCGAAGGACTAGTGCCATAAATATTATAAGCCTCATATACCTTTAAAACATCCTCATCTGGTCCAGTCTCAGATCGGGTTTGTATTCTATCCTTTTTTTCTGAAACATTGTCAAACACATTATCTACAAAGCGAAATCTCATATTATTAGTAGATATAAAAGATGTTGAAATGGAACCACTTCTAGTACACTCATCATCAGCAAAAACTCTCTCATTCTCTTTAATAACTACTATAGGATATGCCGGAATATACTGGGCTTCTATCAAGTACTCTTTACCTTCTGAATCAAAAGCAGGAATATCATTTGTTTCCTTTGTTCTAATGCCAACACAAGGAGCTTCATTATTTACATCCCATAATTCTGCAGAAAATGAATTTTCAGGTAACTTCGGTACAAATACGGTCAAATTAGGGATTTGAGTTTCTACTGAAGTTAACAACTCTGGATCAAGATACTTCAAAAGTTGCTCTTCAAGAGTCGTATTATCACTTAATATTTCATCTTTTACAAGAAGATAAAGTACATCATAATCAAAATCAATCTGCTTCAATGCTTCATCTTTTATCAGCTTTCTAACAGCAGGGCTATCTTTTAACACTTTAGCTAGTGCGGCTCCAAACTCCTTTTTTATCTCCGTATTTGAGAGTTTTACTTTAGGGGTTTCTTTCTATGAGTCTTTTTCCGGAATTATTTCATCACGACACGATAAGGAAAAGAGCATGCTACATACTAATAAGTATGCTAATAATTTACTTAATGCTTTCATAACATTCAGATTTAAATAAAAAACATAAAAACGACTTAGTTAAAAAACGAAATAGAAGCACTTCTTTATAAAAGGTTGGTTCCATCAGGCAAATTTTGATAAAACACAAAGGTTTAAGAAGAAATGTAAGGACCTAAGATCTACTCACTCTCTGTACAGAAAAAATTTAATAAGTTAACGATGCGATATTAATACAAAATATTCATATAAACAAATATTTCACAAATATTTCACCTCTTTTTTTATAAAAAAATCCTCTATCCGTAAAAAGTTACACGGATAGAGGATTCACCTAACACCTATATTTATTAAAACTTATAACCTAACGTAAGAGCAACCTGGGTTGTGTTTGTTTTCAGACCGATCGCTTCTGAATCGACAAGCGTGTGAAGACCATTATTATCTTCTATAATAACTTTAGAAAACGTATAAGCATCTTCCTTATATTGGCGATATACACAGGCCAAATCCATATAAAAGTTAGGAGTGAAACGATATCCTAACCCCACCGAATAGGAAATTGTTCCTTTATCCAAAGTGTAATGGGCCACTGTCCCTGCCGGAAATACCTCAAAAGCCCCTTCTCTAAACTCCTTTTTCATCGGACTTGTCCGCCAGTTAGCACCGGCACGAACAGCGAATTGAGGAGTGATTTTCACTTCCGCCCCCAGTTTCAACGTATGGGCCAAACCGAAATCCTTCTGGATCAAATCATGGTTCAAAGCTTCATAATGCTCATATCCATACGGATCGGAAAGCTTCATATATTTATAATTTCCTAATTCATAATCCAAACTGATCAATGCTGTCTGCCCGATAATACCAGCCACACTAAAAATCCACTTGTCTGCTGTACGAAGTTTATAATTCGTATAAGGATACGGGCTGGCAGGAGTCTCTCCACTTACATCCGGATCCTCCGGATAGTTTTCATTATGCGTATCGGCATATCCCCAATAAGAGTCTGTCATCTTATACCAGATGGGAGAATTATAGGCAACCCCTAAACGCAGATAATCGGCAGGACGCACGATAACACCCAAATTAAATGAATATCCCGTACCATCCACTCTCAAAGTATTGCCCCAATCCAAATAATCCATACTGTTATCCGTATAGAGATAATTTTCAAAATAACTGGAAGACATACGGTAATTCAAATCTGTCACCGCAATCGTCGCACCGATGAAAACCCGATTCGAAATATTGGTTGCAAACGAAAAGTCATACTGGTCAATAGCGCCACTTTCACTCACATCTAAACCGACATCATCCGGACGACTGTCTGAATACCAATTCTGATTGTTCTGATCCCATTCTGCAAAAGCAGAGTGATAATAGGTATCATTCACGTTTGCCTGATTTGCACCGATCATCCCCGATTGATAAGCCAATCCCGACAACCATCCACCATTATAAGCACCTAACTTATCATATACCAAATCTGATTCGTTGTTGACCACACCGAACGGAGGCATTTCATTTTCTGGAATACCAAACCATTCACCGCTATTCCGATCCGTTCCGGCATAAGACGCCTTAGCTGCTGCATAATCAGCCAATGAGTAATTTTGAGTGCCACGCAAACGATAATTACGATTGAAATTTTTCACCCGATTGTAGGAAAAACCGACATTCCACCCGATCAAACCTTCATCGTTTCCAGTAGGAAAATATCCGACATAAGCAATGTTATCAAAATTAAACTTCGTCTTATTCGCATCCACCTTCGAACCGCCCCAATCCGATTTTGCCTTGATCGAAGACAGACTCAATGTAGTAACAATTTCTGAACTACGATAGATTCCTAAACCTGCCGGATTAGACGACATGGACGAAATATCTCCGCCCAATGCGCCAAAAGCGCCTCCCATGCCCAAATAACGTGCAGTACCATTCAACTCCGTTTGAGAATACCTGTAGGCATCCAACTCTCCTTGTGCAAATACAACGCCACTGCTCAACAGGGATGCAGAAACTAATAAGCATGCTATTCTATTCATCACTTTTTCTTTATATAAATCATACTTTATAGAGAAAGGGGCAAAACTGCCCCCTACTATTTCTTACTTCGCCAAACATTCCTATCCTTATCGACGCCCGCCGCTTCTGCTGCTACCACCTCCCGAACGGCTGCTACCTCCACCGAAGGAGCCCGAACGGTTGCTGCCACCACTACTTCTCGAAGGAGCATAAGTACTCCGAGAAGGGCTATAACTATTCTGGCTTCGTGACTGATAAGAGCGGCTGTTGCCATTGTCGATGCTGCTCCGGTTGCTGCTTCTCGAAGGCGCGTACAATTGCTGACGACTTGACGAACCCGAAATACGGGATCGGGAAGAAGAGCCGATTGTGCCCGAATCATTCCGACGATTCACACGGGTTCTCGTCGTAGTGCCAACAGATGAAGGTCGTGTTGAAACAGAGTTGTTACGGAGGGACGTGCCTTCTGAAGAAGCCGGACGTCCGGAGCGGGTACTGCGGTTAGGCGCCGCAATGCTGCTGTTATCCCCCCTTAGCGAAGTAACGGATCCGTTATAGCGATTACGCGTACCGGAACGATAGGTCGAACTACTGCTTCGCCCACCACTTCCTCTATAATTGCTTGCATAGGAAGAACGTCTTCCTGTCTCATTCCGATAATAATTCGGTTGATAATGATGGTGATGATGTCCCCAATAGCCACCCCAGTAGCCGCCACCCCAATAACCAGGTCCCCAATAACTCGGACCCCAGCCCCAAGACGGGCCCCAGTAGCCGGCATAGAAACCACCCCAACCCCAGCCGAAACCGAAGGATGGACCGTAGCCCCAATAGCGGGCCGGGCTGTAAATCCAAGGATCATACCAACCGCCGTACCAGCCACCATACCATCCGCTGTACCACGGATCATAGTAACCGCCCCAGCCATTGCCGATGTTCACATTGACACTTACGTTGGTACTGCCGTTGGAATAATCCGTATCGTAGCCATAAGCATAATATCCGTCACTCAGATACAGATCGACTTGGTCTGCTCCGGCAATCGTAATCTTGCTCGGCGAATGGTAACGGATGATACGCTCGGTATATTCCGTATCCGAACGACGTTCCTTTTTAGAATCGGAAGCGACTGTTTTTTCATTATCCATATCGTCGTTATATTCGGCCAAGACTTCACCGTCTGAATCTTCATCATACGGCTCCTCCACGTCAACCGAAGTATAGCGACGGTTATATTCATCTACATCTCGTTCTTCATCAGACACAGCACTTTTTCTTTTGCTGGTGTTGTATGTAGACGTCATCGTAGTACGTTCAGCATCCTCTTTAGGCTGTATAACCTTCTCTTCTGTTTTTTCTTTTTTATCTTTTTTGCTGGAAGAGAAATACACATCATCAAAGAACTCCTCCTGGGCTGCGGCACTGAAGCCTACCAAAAGCATCACCATCAAAGATGTTAATTTCATGGGTTTCATATTCGTTTCTCCTCTACTTTATAATATTTCTACTCTTTAGACTAAATACAGAGGGGTAAGTTTAATACCCTTTCTGCCTCACCAATAAAAACCATCCATTTTATTCACAAATATAGCTGTTTCCAAATAGTTTCCAAGCATTTATATATACTTTAACCATCCGAACAGCTTCATCGTCCAATAATCCCCATCATAGATAAGATGCTTTGGAAAAAAGAAACGCTGCACAACATACAGAAATGACCGTGTATCAAAAATGTCAAGACCACCCCATGTAAATAGGATTATATAAGACATGCATTTTGAAACAACATTTGCGGGTAATATATTTTTTCACCTTTCTACCCGCCAGGCAAAATACAGACTCTACTTACTAAATGATAAACGTGTAAAAAACAAATGTTATTTCACAGAGGCGCGTATCCGGCTAAGCGACTGCGGGGTAATTTGCAGGAATGAAGCAATATGCTTCAACGGGACCCGTTGGAAAAGGTCCGGGCGCGTACGCAACAAGGTCTCGTATTGCTCACGGACATCACTCCAACTGTCTCAATTTTCGGTTCCGCTTATATAACGCGACAACATATCCCGCATCCGCCCGATCGCTTTCTGTAACTGTACATCGACCGTATTGACGCTTATACCCAAATCTCTCGCGACCTCGGCATAAGACTGCTTTTCTTCACGTACACGGATAAATATTTCACGGCATCGCTCCGGCAGACGATCAAGGGCCTTGACATAATGGGCGAAAAGTTCCTCACTGACCAGGATGTCTTCCGGCGATTCACCGGAGATGGACACACCGTCAAAAGCATCCGCCGTCATGTCTTTCCGGCGTTGTTCCTTTTCGAGATAGTTCAGAGAGGCATTTTTTATCGTGACAAAGAAATAATCTTCCAAATTGGCTATATGGTGCAAAGACTCGCGACGTTCCCATATTTTCAGGAATACATCGAGGACAACCTCCTGTGCCCACTCTTCCGTATGCAGATAGTAGTAGGCAATACGAAAGAAACGGTCGAAACAAAGATTATAAAAGCTACGCAGAGCAGTCTGGGAATTCTCTTCTTCGATCCGCCTTAAATATTTCCTTATCTCCTGCTCTGTCATCGTCTCATCTTATAACCTGCGCAAAAATAGTCAAATTTTCAAACTATGTCCATCATTATAAAAAAATCCAGGGACGAAGCATAGGGTATTTGCCGGCTGAACCATCTTAGTAATACAAGCACAAATATTTACTTATTAAACTATATGAGATATGAAAGCGATGCATAAACAACTATGGGGATACTTGCTCATTACACTGTCGCTGGCGGGATTCACGCCTTTACAGGCACAAACGGATTCGGTTGACGAAGGGGGATACATCACGGTCAGTGGTATCGTAAAAGACAAAAAGAGCAAAAAGAGCCTGGAATATGTTAATATTTCTATTCCAGGCAGTACGACCGGCACGGTCACGAACGCCGACGGTGAGTTTTCTTTCAAGGTAAAAGATTCCATCCATGCCAAAGAAGTGGAGATTTCGCACCTCGGATATTTCAACAGTAAAATAGAACTCAACGGCAAGGATGTGGAAGAACAGACCGTGTGGCTGACCCCCTACACGAATATGCTCGACGAAGTTATCATCCATGCCCGCGATCCTCGTTACTTGGTGGAAGAAGCAATCAAAAAGATTCCGGCCAACTACAGTTCGAAGCATAGCCTCCTGACCGGATTCTATCGTGAAACGGCCCAGAAAGGGCGCCGGTATATCAACATCTCGGAAGCGGTGATCGATATCTACAAGACTTCTTATGACGAGGGAGTAGACCGCGATCGCGTACAGATATTCAAAGGGCGCAAGCTGCTCAGCCAGAAAGCGAGCGACACATTGGCCGTCAAACTGCTGGGAGGCCCGAACCTGTCCGTCTATGTGGACGTGGTGAAGAATCCGGATGTACTGCTCGACCTGGAAAGCCTGCCTTACTATAAATTTCGGATGGAAGAATCGACAACGATCAACGACCGGCCACAATACGTTATCAATTTCGAGCCGCAAGCCATATTACCGTATGCGCTTTATTATGGAAAACTATACATCGACAAGAAACGGCTCTCTTTCACGCGGGCCGAATTCTTTCTCGACATGAACGACCACAACAAGGCCACGCAGGCGATCCTCCGGAAAAAGCCGTTCGGGTTACGGTTCAAACCGGTCGAAGTCTCGTTCCTGGTCAACTACAAGGAACGCAATGGGCTGACTTATCTGAGCTACATCCGTAACGGCGTCCGCTTCAAATGCGACTGGAAACGCAAATTGTTCTCAACCAATTACACCATCCTTTCGGAGATGGTCGTAACAGATGGCAAGGAAAGCGGCATAAACACTATTCCCTACAAGATGGCATTCAGATCCAGCCAGTCCTTATCGGACAAGGTTTCCAATTTTGCCGATGAAGGTTTCTGGGGTTCCTACAATATCATCGAGCCGACAGAATCATTGGAACACGCTGTCAACAAACTGAAGAAGCAACATAGGTAATGTGCCAATTTGCCAATGAGCAGATTAATGTATAAATTAGCCACATTTCTCAATTGGCACATTGAATAATTATTAAACATGAAAGACCTGCTTACACTTACAAAGATCAAAAATGGAGACGTCAAAGCTTTTGAACAAGTATTCCGTCTGTATTATATGCCTCTTTGTATGTTTGCAGCCAGCATAACCGGAAGAATGGATATTGCGGAAGAGATCGTACAAGAATTATTCTATGTGTTTTGGAAGGAAAGGGAACGGTTACAATTGTTTCATACGATAAAAAGCTATTTGTATGGGGCCGTGCGTAACCAATCCCTCCAGTACTGGGAACACCAGGATGTACGCAACCGTTATCGGGATGCCATCCTCTCCCACCCGGATAAAGACGACACACCGGACGACCCACAGGAGCAGATCGAATACAAGGAACTGGAAGCTCTGGTAAACCGGACACTCGAAAAGCTTCCCGAACGTCGTCTCCGCATATTCCGGATGCATCGTTTCGAAGGAAAGAAATATGCGGAAATCGCATCCAACCTCTCCCTTTCAGTCAAAACAGTCGAGGCCGAAATGACGAAAGCACTCCGAACACTACGAGACGAATTAGAGATTTACATGAAATATGATTGAAACAGAAAGAAATAAAAGAAAAACAGACCGGGCCTGGAATACGTTGTACCAACGTCTGGATGAAGAAGGTTTGCTTTCGAGCAGACCGGCTTCGCCATTCAGAAGCCCTGCATGGAAAAGAGGAGTAGCCGCTGCTGCCGTCGCCCTTCTTTGCCTGCTTGTCTCTGTCACCTACCTGAACAGGTCTGGGCAGGATACCGATCCGAACCTGCTCACCCGTCAGAACAGTGAGACGGCAACGACATTGGTAACCACCCTTGAGGATGGTTCCGTGGTCTACCTGGCAGGAAATACTTCATTGAAGTTTCCTGAACATTTCTCATCCGACCGACGGAAAGTGAGCTTGCAAGGGAATGCCCTGTTCGATGTAACCGGCAACCACAAGCGGCCGTTCGTGATTGAAACCGAAGATACACGCATCGAAGTGTTAGGGACGGCCTTCAATGTGAAAAGTAACGATAGCACCCCTTTCGAACTGTCTGTACAGCGAGGGGAAGTAAAAGTGACGTTGAAGAAGGACGGACAGGACATCCATGTAAAAGCCGGGGAAACCGTCACGCTCCTCTCCCGAAGACTGCAATTGAGCATGACGCCCGATCCGGCACTATTCGACCGCTATACCAAACGAATCAGGTTCAAAGACGAAAAATTAGGCAATATCCTGCGGGTGATCAATCTGCAAAATCCGGATATCCGGTTGGAAACGACACCAGAGCTATGGAACCGGACGCTTACCGTCACCTTCTTCAATGATACACCCGAAGCGATGGCTGAACTGATCTGCCTTGCCCTCGATTTGAAGAAAACACGACAGGACAACATGATCCTTTTATTCAATTGACAATTAAATGTTATTTATATAGTGAAGCTAATGATTCAGATTTTTCGCCTTCTCTGTCTGTGCTTTTGGATGCTTTTGCTTCCGACAGGCCTGTTATGCGCAGAGGGAGGCGATGATGTTTTGGCCCGCATGATTCACTTATCCAAAGAAAAAAATACCGTCTACCGCCTGCTTGACAAAGTATCGGAACAAACCGGCTTTCTCTTTATCTATGACAGCAAGCTGATCGATAATGAAAAAACGGTACGCATCCCGAAAGGAGACTACACCATCCGGCAGGCAATTTACCTGATCACAGGAAACAAAGAACTGAGCTTGCGTGTGATAGGCGATCACATCCTGATCTCCGGGCCGCAACCTGCCAGGCAAACAGCCATTCCCGAGATCATTCTTCCGAAAGAGGCAGACAACCATTTTATTGTCAAAGGAATCCTACAAGACCAACAGACGAATGAACCGATCAAGGCGGGCACTATAGGAGTCCTTGCTACTTCAATCGGCAGCATCACCAATGCAAACGGGGAGTTCCGACTCACGCTGCCCGACTCGCTTCGCCGGTCTACGCTCTACTTCTCCCACTTAGGCTACGAACCCCGCAAGATAGAGGCCTCTCTTCTCGCCGGACAACACACGGTGATCACGCTCGATGCCAAAATAATCCCGATCCAAGAAGTCGTAGTGCGCATCGTCAACCCACTCCGCCTGCTTCGAGACATGAAAGAAAACATCCGGAAAAACTACCCGCAATCACCCGCTTACCTGACTACTTTCTACCGGGAAGGAATCGAACGAAAAAATAAATTCGTAGGATTGACGGAAGCTGTATTCAAAATTTACAAATCGGCCTACAAGCCCAATCCGGCACCGGACCAGGTCAAACTGCTCAAAATGCGCCGGATCATCAGCCAGCAGGAAAAAGACACGATCATCGCCCGGATGAAGTCGGGAATCAACGCCAGCCTGAGCCTGGACTTGATAAAAGAATTGCCTGACTTCCTTCTGATAGATGAAAAGATAGAGTCTTATATGTATGCATCTTCCGATATCGCCGTGATCGACGACCGGTTAGCCCATGTGATCTATTTCGAACAAAAAGGAAACATCAACTCCGCCCTTTACCGGGGAGAACTGTATATCGACACGGAAAACAACGCATTGCTCCGCGCCCATTTCGAAATCAACCCCAAATACATTAAACAGGCTACCGGGATGCTGGTGGAGAAAAAGAGTCGCAACCTAAAGATCACTCCCCAAAAAGTGATCTATACCGTAACATACAAACCTTACAACGGCCAATATTACATCAACCATGTCCGAGGCGACCTCTTTTTCAGGATAAAGAAAAGGAAACAACTGTTCGGAACTTTCCCATTGCATACCTGGTTCGAGATGGTTACCTGCAAAATAGACACGAACCGAGTAAGCCGCTTTGCCCGTAGCGAAGCATTACCGACACGGACAATCTTTGCGGAAACCCGATTTACTTACGATGAAAAGTTCTGGGGCAACTTCAACATGATCCCACCTGAAGAAAAACTCAATGATGCGATTGGGAAAATATCGTCAAAAATAGAAGAAACGGAAGAGTAACCCTCTAAAAATCATAAAGAGGACCTTTTCTCAAAGGTCCTCTTTATAGGTTTTAATAGGTATTAGTCTTTAAGGCAAAAAGATTGTTTAGGTTATCTGCTTACAAAGATGAGGCATTTTAAATTACTGAACAAATAAAAAAAGATATTATAAAACACATTTTTAAGATTATCGAAACTTATTTGCAGCTTCTTCTATTTTTTAACAATATAGGACTGCTGTCGAAATACTGGTTCAGAGACATTAAAACCACCTCATATCTTTGATTATGAAGCAAATTAATACATAATATTTTTATTTCACAACAAAAAAGTTCATTTTTACGATAGATCCTCCCCTGATCTTTGTTTTAAATACATACAAACAGTTACAGATATTTTTAATATTTCAATACATTAAGTACCGCTTCGGAACCCGATTTTTTCAGTAAATTTGCACCTTGTACCGAGGAGACATTAGGTGCAGGCATAATATTCTAAAACAGTTTTATCGTATGTATACCGTTATCAAACGTATGGAGATTTCGGCAGCTCACAGTCTGTCGCTTTCCTATCCGAGCAAATGCGAATATCTGCATGGTCACAACTGGATTATCACCGTGCATTGCCGTTCCAAAGAATTAAACACAGATGGCATGGTGATCGATTTCACCCATATCAAGCAGGTCGTAAAAGATCAGCTCGATCACCGGAACCTCAACGAGGTGCTCCCTTTTAACCCGACAGCCGAGAATATCGCCCGGTGGATATGCGACCAGCTTCCCACCTGCTACAAAGTAGAAGTTCAGGAATCAGAAGGAAACACGGCAATCTATGAGAAAGATTAACGAGATATTCTACAGTCTCCAAGGAGAAGGTTTCCATACGGGTACGCCTGCCGTTTTCGTCCGCTTCTCCGGATGCAACCTGAAATGCAGTTTTTGTGATACCCGACACGAGGAAGGGATCTTGATGTCTGATGAAGATATTTTACAAGCTATTTCAGCCTTTCCTTCAAATGTCGTTATCTTGACAGGAGGCGAACCTTCGCTCTGGATCGACCAGACTTTTATCGATCTGCTACACATGGCAGGAAAATATATTTGCATCGAGACTAACGGGACAAACCCGTTGCCGGAAGGCATCGACTGGGTGACCTGTTCCCCGAAAGGGTTTCCCTTGAGGCTGACACATATAGATGAGATCAAAGTGGTCTATACAGGACAGGACCTGACGGAATACGCCGGTTTGAAAGCAACCTGGCATTTCCTCCAACCCTGTTCCTGCCTGAATACAAAAGAGGTGGTAGAGTACATCCTCCACCACCCCCAATGGCACCTCAGCTTGCAAACGCACAAACTTATTGATATCAGTTGAAAGGTGAAAGTTATAAAGAGACGTAAAATTAACTTTCACCTTTCAACTATACCGAGCTTCCATCCCGCGAACCTCATCATTCACCCGTCCATTGTCATAGGCCAGTTGCCCGTTGACGAATGTTTTCCAAACGGCATGATGGAATGTATAGCCTTCGAAAGGAGACCAACCGCATTTATACAGTATATTTTCTTTTGCCACTGTCCAGGTTTCTTTCGGATCGACCAAGACAAGGTCGGCATAATAACCTGGACGGATATAGCCACGGCGATCCACGCGGAAAAGTTCTGAAGGCATGTGAGCCATCTTTTCCACCACTTTTTCATAAGTGAAACGGCCTTCCATCGCCAATTCCAGCATAACAATAAGCGAATGCTGGATCAGCGGACCTCCGGAAGCGGCTTTCAGGCAACTTCCCTCCTTTTCGGAAAGGAGATGCGGGGCATGGTCGGTCGCCACAATATCGATCGTGTTGTTATTAACGGCTTCACGCAGTGCCGTACGGTCTGCCAGCGTCTTAATCGACGGGTTCCATTTGATACGGTTTCCGAACTGTTCATAATCGCCATCGTAAAACCAAAGATGATGCACACATACTTCACCTGTGATCTTCTTTTCACTAATCGGAAGCTTATTACTCAACAAAGAAAGTTCTTTTGCTGTCGAAAGATGCAGAATATGCAGACGGGAACCGAGACGGGTAGCCAGTTCAACTGCCTCGGACGAGGAAGCATAGCAGGCTTCCTCGCTACGGATCTTACTATGGAAGGAGATATCCAGGTCGTCACCGTGCAAGCCCGTATAATGAGCGATGTTCCGTTTGATGACCTCCTCCTTTTCAGCATGGATAGCGATAAGCATCCCGGCTTCGCCGAAAATACGTTCCAGGCTATCCTTCTTATCGACCAACATATTACCGGTGGAAGAACCGAGAAAGAGTTTCAGACCCGGCACACGGCTACGATCCAGTTTACGGATTTCATCCATATTGTCGTTCGTCCCGCCGAAGAAGAAGGAATAGTTAGCAACCGACATTTCAGCTCCCCGTTGCAATTTCCATTCCAGATCGGCAAGAGTTGTCGTCTGAGGCTTCGTATTCGGCATATCCATGAAGGTAGTCACCCCACCAGCTACGGCAGCACGGCTTTCGCTGGCGATATCGCCTTTATGCGTCAATCCCGGTTCACGGAAATGCACCTGATCGTCGATAGCACCCGGAAGCAAGTATTTACCTGTAGCATCTATCACGGTCGCATCACCGGACTCAGCCGGAATTGTCCCTTCATATACTGCGGCAATCTTATCATCTTCGATCAGTACCGAACCGGTGAAGGTGCGGCCTTCGTTAATGATAGTGGCGTTTTTTATCAGCGTTCTATTCATATTTCTTTTATTTTAGTCGTGACAAAGGTACGAAATTCTCCAGTTTTAATATTCCCAAAGAAGACGGGATATGGAAATCCGGTTCGGCAGCATCAGGGACGATCCAGGATGACCAGATCACGCGCTCCCCGGCATCGTCGAAATAATCGGCCCGGTAAACACCCATGCGGATTTCACCTTCCGGAGAAATCAACCCTAATTTTCTTAGCGTCTTCAACGAAATGCTCCCTTCCACACGGTAAGAATCTTTGCCGACGGAAGTTGCCAACTTCAGATCCTTGAAGTTCCAGTTAAAATCAAACTTACGATAGTTATGCGCTTCATAATCCATCACTTTCCCCTTCGGATCGATCTCCGCACAATAATACGTCTTCATCTCCGAATCCTTGCTCATAAAAAACTCGATCCGGTCTCCATTACCGACAGAAGCCTCCGTCTTCTCGTCATTATAAACCAAAGTAGTATCAGACACCTCATACAGGAAATACAGGTTCTTTTGATCATGACAGGCATAAAAAGCGGTTTTGTCTTTTTCCGCCCCGTCCCAGGGAGCGATTAGACCAGTTACAGCCGAGACGTTTTTCCAGTCGTCTTGTTTACCATCCACTTTGATTCCTTTGGAAAAAGGAGCACTGATAAACGGTTGGGCAGAAATGCTTTTTCCCGGTTCATGACAGGGAGGGAAGACGATCTTCACATCCTTCCCATTCATTTTGAGCGACAGGGAATGTTGCTTGTGTGTCGGATCGGCAGCTTCGATCAACCAATTTCCATTATGCAGACGGAACATATAAATACCCGGAGTCTGTAAATCGACCTGCAAGTCTTTTTGCAAGTTTACTACCTGCGGCTCATACGCCGTCACATAAAAACAGTTGCCGGCAGCAACAGCCTGAATGGATGTGTCATTCCGGATCACCCGGATATCCTGTACTGCAAAAGCTGCGGTTTTTTCGGCGGTAGAAGCTGGAAGGATCAAATATTGGTAATCGGCGTTATCCTCTCTTCCATGATCGATATAGAGACTAACAATCTCTCCTTCTACCATTTTAGGAGCATATGATCCCATAAAATCACACCAGCGCCCGGATCGCTTTTCCGAAATGGCCACATAGGCGGAAGGTTGTAACAGAATATACCCTGTGTTATCATGGAAGAAACGTTGTTCCTCCGGAGAAGAAACATACTTTCCCTGTACCGGCAACCAATTACCATCGGCATATCGGAGCAAATCGCCCCGTTTCACCCGCTGGTCTACAGATGTCGTAACCGCCAAAATGCTGTCCGAACGAATCCCGGCACCTAAGCAAAGGACATAATCGCGGGTAAAGATCCAGGACTTGTGCGCCTGCAAACCATCCCGATCCAAGACCATTGCCGTCATTCCGGTTTCACCATCCGTCACACCTCCGACAAAGGCAGTCTTATTCCTCACATGCGCCCCATAATTGAAAAAAGCAGGAACGGGAGCCTCGCTCTCATAAGCGGTAATGCCTGGAATCTTCCGCCAGTCCCAGAAAGGAAAAATATTCAGATACTCGTCACCACGACAGTACGTATAAAGAGCACCGTCGCCCATATAAAAGCCTTTCAAATTATCTTCGTTCACCAACTCCGTGCCGATCACCCGGTCAGAGGCCATCTTGACCGAAGCCATCCAGGTGGAGAAACGATGAACGGTCTGATCAGAATCCCAGAAATGTTTATGCCCGATGAAAGCACTACCTTTTCTTTCGGGAGCATAGTTATCTTTCAGGAACTCATTCATCTGCCGGATATCTTCAGCGGAACTGCCACGCATCAGGGCATTTGTGGCAAAAGCCAGACTGAATGCCTTGTGTATCTGCCCGCTATGAAACAATTGCCGGTCCAGAGCATTGACATCCATATACCCTTTCCAGACAATCCAACGATAGCCGTTCAGAAGGAAAGAATTCAAAATTCCCTGTTGTTCCTTGTTCAGGGCAAAAACGGTTCCCGCAAACAGGCCGGAATAAGAACTCATCTCCGTCAGGAAAGCCAATCCGTAGTTTCCGAATTGTTGCTGCGGTCCGTGCTGATGAAAGCTCCAGTCGCTTTTGATCCCTTCCTGCATACCAGTCGTAATCTCGGATACAATAGTATCACGGGCAGCCTTTACCAATTCGAAATCATCCTGCAACAGTCCACGCATCAACACATTCCCGGCAAGCCAGACTTTATTCTGTCCTGTCATGCCGAACTTGGCATTTTCCATCACCTCGATGGCGGCTTCCTTTTCCTCCGGGTTCAATTGTTCTTTCATTAGGAGGAAAGCTGGTCCCAATGTCTTGGGAACACCGATCTGGTTATACCACCAGTTCTTACAGACCGGTTTCTCCCGGAACCAGTAGCCCAATGCCAGGTGAATGACCGATTCGAGCTTCGGTTCCCAATGACAATCGCCCTCTTCAGCCCTGTACAGCTTGGCTAGTCCCAGCACCCGGTCGGCATGTTCCTTGACAGACCAGCCCGATCGTTTCTGGTCGTTATAGTTAATATCCGGCCAGGAACCGTCTTCTCGGATCGTTTCCATATATCCCGCTATTTTCTCCACGTTGAAAGGATAACGCTGGTGGAGTTCAACGACAACCTGATCGGATATTTCCATTTCAGGCTGTATACCTGACAAGAGTTCCACCAATGAAGCCATCCGGTCGTCATTCGATATAAAAGACTGGATATAGTTTTGTTGAAGCCGTTCCAATTCCTGTTGCGGTGTCTGTGCAAACAATGGAACCGCCACAAAAGAGAGTAGAAAAAAAGAGACTTTATTTCGTAAATTCATGGTATATATTATAGATTATTCATACAACTAATCCGCAGCCCAATTCAAGCTCCTACCGACCGCTTTATGCCATTCGGTAAGCAAAGTCTCGGCCGTTTCTTCATGCATTTCAGCACTAAAGATATTATCCAAGGACCACTGTTCTTTCAGTTCATCCACATCTTTCCAGTAACCGATCGCCAACCCTGCCAGATAGGCGGCACCCAAAGCCGTTGTTTCAAGGACACGAGGACGAACCACCGGACAACGACAGATATCCGCCTGGAATTGCATCAGGAAGTTATTAGCAATCGCTCCACCATCCACACGGATCTCTTTCGGCTTGGCATGTATATCGTTTTCCATAGCCATCAAGACATCGTAGACCTGATAGCAAATACCTTCCAAGGCGGCACGGGTCAGATGGGCTGTACTTGTTCCGCGCGTGATTCCGATGATGACTCCACGGGCATACTGGTCCCAGTAAGGAGCTCCCAACCCGGTCAGCGCCGGAACAAAATAGACACCTCCGTTATCCGGCACGGAATTGGCCAGCTGCTCCGTGATAGCGGCACTCTGTATCAATCCTAACTCGTCACGCAACCATTGAACGACCGCACCACCGACAAAAACACTTCCTTCCAACGCATACGTCACTTTCCCATCCAGTTTCCAGGCAATAGTCGTCAACAAATTATTTTTAGATAAAACGGGCTTGCTTCCAGTATTCAGAATCATAAAGCATCCTGTTCCGTAAGTCGTTTTAATCATACCGATATCCGTACACAATTGTCCGAACAGGGCGGCTTGCTGATCACCGGCCATTCCCGAAACCGGGATACCGGTCTTAAATATCGGGGTGGAAGTCTCGCAATACACTTCGCTACTACTTTTCACTTCCGGCATCATGGATGCCGGAATTTGGAAAAGGTCAAGCAGTTCCTTATCCCATTCCTGCGTATGAATATTGAACAACATCGTACGGGAGGCATTCGTAATATCCGTAATAAATTCGTTTCCGCGGGTCAGTTTCCAAACCAACCAGGAATCGACCGTACCGAAACAAAGCTCCCCACGCTCGGCACGTTCCCGGACACCCTTCACATGATCAAGAATCCAACGTATCTTCGTAGCAGAAAAATAAGCATCGATCACCAATCCGGTCTTCTGCTGGATCAGAGAGGCATACCCCTTTGTTTTCAATTCTTCGCAATAGTCTGCCGTACGTCTGTCCTGCCAAACAATGGCGTTATAGACAGGGAAGCCGGTCTCCCGGTCCCATATTATCGTCGTTTCACGCTGGTTGGCAATACCGATACAGGCAATATGCATATCCGTCACATCCGCTTTAGCCATAGCCTCCTTGATGGCAGACGATTGTGTGTACCAAATCTCGTTCGGGTCATGTTCCACCCAGCCAGGCTTAGGGAAATACTGCTGGAATGTTTTCTGCGCTAGTGTGATGATATTGCCCTGATGGCTGAAAAGGATGGCTCTCGAAGAGGTCGTGCCCTGGTCGATAGCCAGCACATATTTATTTCTGAAATTCATATCTTTCGTCTCATTAGATTATTTTAATATAATGGGAAACTACCCGGTTAAAGTCTTTCAACCGGACGGTCTACCATGTTTTATCTTTTCCCCGTTCCATATCCCATATCATGAAAAGTTAACACATACAAATCTAACAAATAAATTCCGATTATGGTTCCATCGTCATGAAAAAGAAACACACGGATATAATAAAAAAATGCATGGCCATAAAATGAAAATTCCATAACCACGCATTTTTTATTGCACTTAAAAGCAAGCCTGTTTCTTATTCAAACATCTTATCAATGCCACCCACATCTGCCGGTGCCTGTTTTCGTTCCTCTTCGGTGGCCATTTTACAAGGATTCTGATACTGTTCGGGAATGTCGAAATCCTCTTCCTGCGAATAGCCCAACGTTTTGTCGGCATAAACTTTCTGCATGTAAAGTCCATAGATTGGCAGAGCCATACTAGCTCCCTGTCCTTCCGACATCCGGTCGAAATGGATAGAACGATCTTCACCGCCGACCCAGACACCGGATACCAAGCTCGGCGTAAAACCCATAAACCAACCGTCGGAGTTATTCTGCGTCGTACCGGTCTTTCCTCCCATCGGCGCTTTGATGCCATAACGGGCACGAATACGACCACCAGTACCACCGTCTATCACATTTTTCAACATGTGGAGCATCTTATAAGAAGCATCTTCCGTCAATACTTCACTCATCTGCGAATTGAAATTCGCAATCGTATTGCCGTAAGGATCCTCTATTCGGGTCACATACAAAGGTTCGACTCGTATGCCTTTGTTGGCAAAAGTCGTATAACCGCTTACCATCTCACCAACCGAGACATCTGGAGTCCCCAAACAAATCGAAACTACTGGATCCATTTCGTTCTTTAATCCGAACGAATGCAGCAGACGAACAAACGTATAGGGAGACAATTGGCTCATCAACCAAGCCGTCACCCAGTTGTCGGAATTCTGCAATCCCCACTGTACAGAAACCATCTCACCGATCCGTTTCTTATTCGAGTTACGGGGTTCCCAAAGCCGTCCGTTCTCATCGGTCAGGCGTTGTTGCACGTGCAACATCTCGTCACACGGACTGATACCTTCAATCATTGCAAGGGAATAGAGGTAAGGTTTAATAGTGGAACCGATCTGACGACGGCCTCCATTCACCATATCATACTGGAAATCATTATAATCGATACCACCCACATAGGCTTTCACATGACCGGTGCGCGGATCCATCGACATGAAGCCGGTACGCAGGAAACTCTTATGATAGCGGATCGAATCCAACGGAGACATCGTCGTGTCTATAGCACCTCCCCAACTGAACACACGCATCTCGACCGGTTCGTTAAAGGCAGCCTTTATCTCTTTCTCACTCGCTCCCGCCTTCTTCATGGCACGGTACCGATCTGTCTGGTGCATAGCATGCATAAAGATCGTATCAACCTCGCCTTGACGTAAATCACGGGAGAACGGAGCATAACTTTTTCCTCTCTTCTCTTTAAAAAATGCAGGTTGAAGATAACCTCCGATATGCTCACGGACGGCATCCTCAGCACATTTCTGCATACGGGAATCAATGGTCGTATATATTTTTAAACCATCCGTATACAAATTATAGAATTCTCCATCAGCCTTTTTGTTCTTGTTACACCAACCGTATGCAGGATTCGTTTCCCAGGCAACCGAGTCTTCCTTGAACTGCTGCATCTGCCATCCCCGATAGTTTTTACGCTCAGGTTTCTTCGCCGTCAAAAATAAGCGCAGATATTCGCGGAAATAAGGAGCCAACCCTTCCTTATGATCCATACGGCTAAAATGAAGTGTGAGCGGCAAAGCCTTCAGCGAGTCACATTCCGCCTGCGTTATATAGCCGGCTTTCTGCATTTGTTCCAAAACCGTATTACGTCGTCCGCGTGTCCGCTCGTTATGGCGCCTGGGATTAAAATAAGAGGGATTCTTACACATTCCGACAAGTGTCGCCGCTTCCTCGATCTTCAACGTCTTGGGCGTCTTTCCGAAATAAACACGGGCAGCAGACTGGATTCCCACGGCATTATAAAGAAAGTCAAACTTATTCAGGTACATATTAATGATCTCTTCCTTCGTATAATAACGTTCAAGCTGGACGGCAATCACCCACTCGATCGGTTTCTGGAACAAACGTTCCATCACATTGTCAACACTTGGAGAAAACAATTGCTTTGCCAATTGTTGCGTAATGGTACTACCACCACCACCACTTTTCTGCATCAAAATGCCTCTCTTAACAACTGCACGAAACAGTCCCTGCGCATCGATACCGCTATGTTCGGCAAAACGGACATCTTCCGTTGCGATCAACGCCTTCACCAAATCGGGAGATAGATCGTTATAATTGACCATGATACGGTTATCCTGGCTATGCGCATAGATACCGAGTGTTTTCCCATCAGCAGACACGACCTGTGAAGCATATTTATCAATCGGGTTTTCAAGCTGTTCGACCGGTGGCATATAGCCTATCGAGCCTTTGGCTATTGCTGAAAACAATAAAACTACAGCACCTACCGCTATCGCAAACAGCAGCCAGAACGAAATTATAATACCTTTTGTTACCTTTGAAACCACTTTTCTCTATTTTTCTTGTTTTGGGCACAAAGGTAATAATTTATTAAGACACTCCCTCACCACAGCATCAAGCAATTTATGTTAAACCAAATACTTCGCCAACAAATAGCCACCACCTAACAACCAGATATACAATACTGCCGCCAAGATGAAAGGTTTCGCTCCGGCTTTCTTAAACTTCTCGATACTAGTTTCCGTACCCAATGCCGTCATGGCCATCGTCAACATAAATGTATCTATATTATTGATCCCGTCCACAACTGCATGAGGCAACAGATCAAAAGAATTAAAACCAATCGCAGCCAGGAAACCGAAAGCAAACCACGGGATTGTGATCTTACCCCGTTTTGCTGTAACGGCTGCTGTTTCCTTTACGCTATCAGATACGGCTTTCACGGCGGTACGCGCCAAAGCAAAACTCATCATCACCAAGACGGGAGCCAGCATCATAACGCGAATCATTTTCACAATAATAGCCGTATCCGAAATTTCCTTTCCCATAACATTACTTGCACCTACGACATGCGCCACCTCGTGCAAGGTCGATCCGGTATAAAGCCCCATTTGTTCAGATGTCAGGTCCAATATGCCTGCACGGTACATGGCCGGATAGATAAACATCGACAAAGTGCCGAAAATAACGACTGTCGAAACGGCCACCGCTGTTTTATGCGGCTCGCTTTTCACGACCGGCTCGGCTCCCAATACGGCAGCAGCCCCACAGATCGCGCTACCGGTGGATGTCAGCAAAGCGAGATCTTTATCCATTTTCAGCAAACGCCCGACAAATAAACCTATGAATATGGTAACCGCCACTATAATCGCATCGATCAGGATGGCCGGAAGCCCGATCTCGACCACGCTCTGAAATGTCAGCCTGAAACCATACAACACAATACCGGCACGCAGTACCTGCTTCGTACAAAACAAAATACCGGGCACCCATGTCTCAGGCAGATGATTGCGCAAACTGTTCGCATATACCATTCCCAACAGAATACCGACGATCAGAGGACTAAAGGATAGATTTTTGACAAAGGGAAACTCTGCTATGTAAAAAGCAGAACAAGAGAAAAGGGCGATCAACAGAATGCCATGAAGTACGTTACTCCTTTTTTCGCTAAACATATTCAATCAAGTTTAAAATCCATTATTTTTTAAAAACGTGGCAAAAGTAAGGCTTTTTTCCTCTATCCTTTCCTAATATATTTTTATAGAGTATAACATCAGGTTATCGCCAGTTTTGGCAGGCATATCGGATGAAGCTCTCTTCCACTCCCCCGTTCTGTCCCTGCGGCTCGGCAAAGGCAAACATCCGTTCGGCGCGGAACCCCTCCACTTCGATCACCTTCAGCCTGCCGGACATCAATTCGCGGGTCACGGCACGGATAGAAACAATTCCCAACACCTCGGAGTTCTCCAAAAACAACTTAATACTTTCCGTACTCCCCATCTGCAACACCACATTCAGTTGCGAAAGTTTCACCTGATGTTCCGCCAGGGCAGCTTCCACCACATCCAGCGTTCCCGAACCGTTTTCGCGCAGGACAAGAGGCAGCGTACGGAGCTGTTTGAGCGAAATCTCGTCATAGGCCGCCAATGAACTGCCCGTATGCGCCACGACGACCAGTTCGTCTCTCATAAAAGGGGTATAGTGAAGCGTGCTCTGGTGCGCCGTTCCTTCGACCAGGCCGAGGGTGATCTTTCCCTCCCGCAAGACCTGTTCGATATCGCGGCTATTCCCGTTCAGCAAAGAGACTTTTATCTCCGGGAACTTCTTGATAAAAGAGGCAAGGACAGGCGGCAGCACATATTGGGAAATCGTCGTACTTGCCCCCAACCGCAGTTCCCCGGCAAAATTATCCGTCAACAGGTTCATCTCGAAATCCATCTGCCGGTATGCAGCCAACAGCTGTTTCGTATGCGACAACAACAATTCACCCGCATGGGTCAGTCCGATATGGCTTCCCACCCGATCGAACAACGGTGTTTTATATTGCACCTCCAATTCATGAATATGCTTGCTGATGGCTGGCTGACTGATAAACAACTCTTTTGAAGCCTTCGTAAAGCTCAAATTCGTGGCTACGCTGTGAAATACTTTCAGACGAAAATCCATAAATATATTACTTTTTACTTTACCAAACTCATTAACGTGTCATAACTGTCAATCTTGCCATACTTAACTTCGGAGAAACTCTGATTTAGAAGACAATCTGCTATTAAGGTCATCTACGACATGTTCATTTATATTTTTTATTAGTTTAGGGCTCCATACTACTCAATCAGGCAAATGTTTCATGACAATTGCAAAGATAATCAAAATATCACTACTACCCCATCAAAATCGGATTTCTATCCCATGTTTTTAGAATAGTATTGCGGGTAATATTTTTTAACACAACAAATATACAGCTTTACCGTAATACATATAGCAAAACGATATTTGTCCAAAATGCACATCTGCATTGTTTAGGCACGAACTCAAATAAAGTCAATTATTATTTCACAAGGATAAATTTTACAATATCCCCTGTTTTTCTATTTCAATCGAAAAGCTGAACGCTTTCAGATTGACCTTTACACACCAAAACAGCACTTTTCGTGGCATATATGAAAACCGTCCACTTGGAAAATAAAAAAAGCCGGCTGTTTGTCAATCTTTTTACCGAAATTCCCGACATTCCGACAAAGCTAAACTCCCGGAGAATCGGATATCCGGGGAAACAAAAGGGAGAGTCAAGGAATATGGAAAGAAATCCGAGGGTATTTTCAAGGATTCCGGCACCCCGTTTCCGTGACGACCGTCTTCATCGCCGTAAAAACGGACTTCATCGCCCCAGGATGCCGACTTCCCCTTATACAAAGACGGTCGTCATGGCAACGAAGACCGTCTTCGCGGGAAAAAACTGCGCACCTCACGGGAACAGTCTTTTCCTAACCACCTTTTAAACAGAAAACAGACCTCTGCAAACCGTTTATTTTAACTCAGATTTTGCAATTTCAGATCGTTTTTGACAATAAGGGGGCTCGCCATGCGATCCTAATCTTACTTTGTCTATCTTTTTTTAAACCACGACCCAATCTTCAAATGGCAAAACGGAATGAGTACTAAACGGATTATTCAAAAAAGGCAACAGATCACCTTCGTCATCTCCGGCTTTTTCATACTTTTGTATATTATAATTCTTGACAGAAGCATACATAAGATAAATATGAAAAGGAAAAAGAAAATACTGACGATCATCGTTCTGGCGACTATAACCCTGATATTCATACTCCCGGCTATCGGGTTCAGCATTCTGAACTGGGGAGTATTGCCGCCAGAGAAACTGACGCCACTGGTTATCGAGCAGGCAAATAAGTTCATCGATGCACATTTGGATTGCGAACGGGTGGAACTGACCTATTTCGAAACCTATCCTTATTTAGGCGTGAAGCTGACGAACGGCCACCTGATCTCGCACGCAGCCGAAGATTCGACCGCCCATGAAGAAGAACTGGCAATTCCTTCCGATTCGCTGCTTGCTTTCAACCGGGCAACCCTGTCTTTGCAACCACTCGATTACCTTTTTGGTAGTAAGATCACCATCAAAGACTTTTCCATCGAGAACCCGCGTTTCTATGGATTCGTCAATAAAAACGGACGTGCGAACTGGGATATTTACGAAAGTGAGACGGATTCGACAGAGACCGATGCAGGCAAAAAGCCCCTGCCGCCTATCGACCTGCAAAAGGTACGCATCTACGGAGGACATTTCACGTATGACGACCGCCAAGCTGACCTTTTTACCGAAATGCAGGGCTTCTTCGTACGCCTTGACGGTTCATTGGCTGGAGGAGCCAATACACTCGATTTGGAAATGGGCTGTTCATCCCTTTTATTCAGTAACCCAACTTATACATTGAAAAACGACTTGTCACTTCGTCTCAAAAGCAGGTTAGTGCTCGCCGAACACTACAACTCGATTACCTTGAAAGATGCGGAATTGAAGGTGAACAATCTGCCTTTCACCGCCGATGGCACTATACGCCACTTTCCGGAAAACCGACACACCCGTATCGATATGGATATGGGATTGAAAATCTCGGATATGAACGATCTGCTGAAATTCATTCCCGATGCCTATTTCCAGAATCGCGATAAGATACAAGCGGAAGGTTCAATCCTTATGGAAGGAAGCATTCACGGTTTCTTAGGGGACAGTATCGTACCAAATGCGAACCTGTGTTGCAAAATAGAAAACGGCTCCTATCATATAAAGGACATCAAACAAGGTATCGACACACTGGAAATGGACCTAGATATCCATCTGAACGGACCTTTTCCGGATTCTTCTTTCGTCTCGCTCGAACAACTCACGATGAAAGGGCTCAACACTTCATTGGATATGCAGGCCAAAGTAACCAACCTGTTCAAAAATCCGGCCGTCCGGGCCGGAATGAAAGGTAAAGTGGACTTCACCCGGTTGGGACAGGAATTCCTTAATCCGGACACGCTGTTAGTGGAAGGTGTAATGGATGCAGACCTATCGACCACTTTTACCGTGAATGACCTTGTCGAAAGCCGGTTCGGGAAGATACACAGTTCAGGAAAACTCAATATTGACAAGCTAAAAGCGTTCAGCCAGTCACTCGGCATGGATATTTTCATTTCCGATGCCTATCTGACAATCGACACGACACACCAGAAAAGTCTTTACATCGAATCACAAAACCTGATGCGGATGACGATGGGAATAGATAGCCTGAATATCAAATATAAAGATGAAATCAGCACGAACATAAGTAAATTGGAAATGCTTGCTCAAACATCGCCTGTTATTGATACAACAGCCGTCATACCGATGACCGGGCAATTGGCCTTCAACCATCTGAGAACCCGAACGGCCGATTCCGTCTGGATCGTGGCCGGACGTTCCGAACTGAAAGGTGGTATCAAACCGTCCACTTCCGACAAACTAACCCCGACTGCAGCCGCTGTCATTTCGATCGACACGCTGAAATACATCAGTATGCCTTTACGGACAGGACTCTCCCTAACGGGAAGCTCGTTTACGATCGAGGCCCTTCCCTATCGTGATGCACAACGCCTACAGATGGCAAACCGGCAACGCCGCACACTGACCGACGAACAACGTGTACATCTGACAGAAAAGAGAAAGAAGATGGCCGGGAAAACTGCCGTCGGCGACAGTAGCAAAACAGAAGGTCAATTCCTGCGCAAATGGGAAGCACGGGGCAGCATCTCTTTCAAACAAATGCGCGGTTTCAGCCGCATGTTCCCACTCCCGATATGGATGGAGCCGACGACGATGAGGTTCAACACAAACGACATCACACTGACAGATGCCCGCCTGCATCTCGGCAAAAGCAATTTCACCCTTAACGGCGAGATCAGCCAGATCCGGAAAGCGATGCTCCGCAGAGGAAAGTTGAAAGGAAATTTCAATCTAAATTCGGATTATATCGATTGCAATCAGTTGATGCAGGCAGTCAACAACGGTATGCAATATGGGGAAAACACGGACCTGCTAATGCTCAGTGATGAAAATATCGCACAACTCAATACCGAATCGCTGCAAGATAGTATCGCACAAACAGAAACCGACACGACCAGCCAATTATTTGTTCTTCCAGCCTTTCTCGACATGGCTCTCCATACGAATGCAAAACGTATCGATTTCAAGGATCTGGAATTAGAGAACGTGGTCGGCGAGATTGTCCTGCGCGATCAGAGTATCAACTTGAGCAAGCTCAATATACAATCCAATATGGGGAATGGGAACCTGACAATGGTCTACCGGGCTAAGAACGGACAGGAGGCAACCGCCGGTTTAGACCTCGATATGGAAGATGTGAAGGTGGAGAAGTTGATCGCCCTCTTCCCTTCCATCGACACATTAGTCCCGATGCTCCGTTCGTTCGAAGGTGTTTTGGATTGTCAGGTCACGGCTACTTGCAAGATGGATTCGACCATGTCTCTCATTATGCCGTCCATTAACTCGTCTTGCTATCTACACGGGAACAATATGGTACTGCTCGATGGAGAAACATTTACCGAAATATCCAAGACACTGATGTTCAAAAACAAGAAACGGAATATGATAGACAGTATTTCAGTAGACCTTGCCATCAAAGACAATAAGATCGAAGTCTTCCCATTCTTGGTGGAAATGGACCGTTACAAAGTGGCTGTCGGCGGAACGCATAATTTGGACATGACATTCAATTACCATCTATCGGTACTCAAATCGCCCGTTCCTTTCAAATTAGGAATCGACATCACCGGCAACCTGGATAATTTCAAATATAAGATCACGAAATGTAAATACAAGGATATATTCAAGCCGGCCAAGCAAGCGGAATTGGACAGCACACGCAAGAATATCCGGAAAGATATCCGCGACGCAGTACGCAAACAGATCGAGGAAGCTGCGCCGGAATTAGGAAAAGACTTAGCTTTGGTAAAGGCTGCGGATGTATGGGAACCTTAACGGTTCCCATACATCCGCTCGTAATATTTCATATAATCTCCTCCCGTGATGTCTTCCACCCACTTCTGGTTGTCCAGATACCAACGGATCGTCTTGACAATTCCGGTTTCGAAAGAAGTTTCAGGTGTCCAGCCCAATTCGTTTGTAATCTTTGTCGGATCAATAGCATAACGCTGGTCATGGCCCAAACGGTCTTTTACAAAAGTAATCAGGCTGTCGTTGATCCAGTCGATGGAAATCTGCCCGTCCGCACCGATCTCTTTTTTCTTCAGAATCCGGCGGTATTCGGGTTGTTCCGTCATCAATCGGCGAATGGTACTGATTGTCAACTTCACGATCTCGATATTCTGCTTCTCGTTATGGCCTCCTACGTTATAGACCTCCCCTGCCCGTCCCTTATGGATCACCAAGTCGATAGCCTTGCAGTGGTCTTCCACGTACAGCCAGTCGCGTACATTTGTCCCGTCACCATAAACAGGAAGCGATTTACCTTCGAGAATGTTTTTAATAATCAGAGGTATCAGCTTTTCCGGGAAATGGTACGGACCATAATTGTTGGAACAACGGGTGATGCTGACCGGCATCTTATAAGTTTCGGAGTAAGCTTGTACAAACAGGTCGGCACTCGTCTTGGATACACTGTACGGACTACGTGGGTCCAATGGAGTCGTTTCATGGAAATAGCCTTCGGCCCCCAGGCTACCATACACCTCATCGGTAGACACTTGGTGGAAACGGACACCCTCACGCCATTCAGGATAACCGGTAGCCGCTTTGCCCGTCACCCACGCTTTACGAGCAGAATCGAGCAGATTTTGAGTACCTAATATATTCGTGACCAGAAAAAGCTGCGGATTCTCGATACTGCGGTCCACATGGCTTTCCGCCGCAAAATTAACGACATAATCGAACTGGTATTTGGCAAAGAGCTCGTCCGTCAACGCACGATCGCAGATATTACCTTTCACAAACTCGCAACGCTCCCCGTCGATGTCTTCGGCAATCGTTCCGAGATTACCGGCGTAGGTCAGCAGATCCAAAACCACAATCTTTATTTCGGGATACTTCGCCAACATGTATTTAATGAAATTAGCGCCTATAAAACCAGCCGCTCCGGTAATCAAGTAAGTTTTCATATCTATATTTTTAATTCATAATTCAAAACTCAAAATTTATCTCAGCGTCTTGCAGTAAAGCAGCATTCCTATCTTTATCCGACAAATTGAGGATAGCCGGTTCCGTGATCTTCCAGTCCACCCCGACCGTCGGATCGTCAAAACGCAATCCGCGCTCATGTGTAGGTGCATAAGGGTTATCGACTTTATAAGTAAAAACCGCTTCCTCGCTCATGACATGAAAACCGTGGGCGAATCCCTGTGGGATAAAAAATTGACGTTTATTCTCATCGGACAACTCGACTGCTACATATTTCCCGAATGTCGGAGAACCTTTACGCAAATCGACGGCCACATCCAAAACACATCCTTTTATCACGCGTACCAACTTGGACTGCGAGTAAGGAGCCAACTGGTAATGCAATCCTCTCAACACGCCTTTTGATGAACAAGACTCGTTATCCTGCACAAATTCCACTTTGCCGATATGTTCTTCAAACTCCGCCTTCTTCCAAGCCTCCATAAAGTAACCGCGTGCATCTTTAAACACTTTCGGTTCAATGATCCACACACCGGGGATTTCAGTTTCAATATATGTCATTATCTTATTGTTTATGCTAATAGATGACAAAGTAACCTCTTTTTCCTTACTTCTCCAAACCTCCCCGAAAACAAAAAGAGAGAAAAAGATTTGCATATTCCAAATATATTATCTTTCTTTGCACTCGCAAAACCGGAATGTTTACAAAAACATATTGGTTCCTTGGATGAGTGGCTTAGTCAGCGGTCTGCAAAACCGTGTACGGCGGTT
>OHAE01000678.1_pt1 | contig 30302 bp, 28 predicted proteins | sample 1577061 | NCBI WGS metagenome assembly OHAE01 (sample SAMEA3541535, study PRJEB24748) | human gut metagenome | biome: human gut; feature: human-associated habitat; material: faeces | place: China | collected 2012
GGCCCGCGCATTTACGTAAGTTTTCGTTTTTAGCACAGTTAGAAGGGTAGGAAGCCCGGTGTCGCAAGCCCTTTGCGCCCGGGCTTTTTTTATGTCAGAACGCCAGTTCCAGCTGTCCGTCGCCCAATAAATTAAACGTCATCCGGTGATAAGGCGTCGTGCCGTGTGCCTGGATGGCGGCACGGTGCTTTTTCGTAGGATAGCCTTTGTTGTGATCCCAGTCGTAGAGCGGAAATTCCCGGTGGAGGCTACTCATATAATCATCACGATACGTCTTGGCTAGCACAGAAGCCGCTGCTATCGAAAGGTATTTCCCGTCGCCTTTCACCACCGTCGTATGCGGTATGCCGGGGTAAGCACAGAAGCGGTTGCCGTCAATCAGCAAGTGCTCCGGCTGTAGCGTCAGCCCCTCCACCGCCCGGTGCATAGCCAGGAAAGAAGCGTTCAGGATATTAATCTCATCAATTTCTTCCGGCGTGACAATGCCGACGGACCATGCCAGCGCCTCCCGTTCTATCACTTCGCGCAGCGCGTAGCGTTGCTTCTCGGTGAGCAGCTTCGAATCATTCAGTAATTCATTGCGGAAATCCTGCGGCAATATCACAGCAGCAGCGTAAACCGCCCCCGCAAGGCATCCGCGCCCCGCCTCGTCGCATCCGGCTTCCACACGTCCGGCAGTCATATAAGGTAACAGCATTTTTCCCTCCTTTTATATAGATCACTTCTTTAGTAGGCAAAAATACGAAAAATCCATCCGAAAATCCTATCTTTGCATCGCGAAAAATAGAAAAGAAAATGATTACAATCGAACAACTTAAAGACGTGAAAGAGCGCACAGATGCGCTGAGGAGGTATCTTTGACATCGACTCGAAACTCATACAAGTCGAAGAAGAACAGTTAAGAACGCACGCGCCCGGCTTCTGGGACGACCAGAAGACGGCCGAAGCGCAGATGCGCAAAGTGAAAAATCTGCAGAAGTGGATAGAAGGCTACAATGAAGTGAAAACCCTTGCCGACGAGCTGGAGTTGTCGATCGACTTCTACAAGGACGAACTCGTCACCGAAGCGGAGGTAGACGAAGCCTATGCCAAAACCCTTGCCGCAGTAGAGAATCTGGAGTTGAAGAACATGCTCCGCGAGGAGGCCGACCAGATGGCGTGCGTGCTCAAGATAAACTCAGGCGCGGGCGGTACGGAAAGCCAGGACTGGTCGTCCATGCTGATGCGGATGTACATGCGCTGGGCGGAGACACACGGCTATAAGCTCGCCATCTCCAACCTGCAAGATGGTGATGAAGCCGGCATCAAGAGCGTCACAATGGAGATAGAGGGCGATTATGCCTACGGTTATCTGAAAGGAGAAAACGGTGTGCACCGCCTTGTCCGCGTATCCCCCTTCAATGCGCAAGGGAAGCGTATGACCTCCTTCGCATCCGTTTTCGTCACCCCGTTGGTAGACGATACGATCGAAGTGAACATCCTTCCGGCATGCATCTCTTGGGACACGTTCCGTTCAGGCGGGGCCGGAGGTCAGAACGTCAACAAGGTAGAGTCCGGTGTGCGCCTCCGCTACCAATATAAAGACCCCTACACGGGCGAAGAGGAAGAGATACTCATCGAAAATACCGAAACGCGCGACCAGCCTAAGAACAAGGAAAATGCCATGCGGCAACTGCGCTCCATCCTTTACGACAAAGAGTTGCAACATCGTATGGCAGAGCAGGCAAAGGTAGAGGCAGGCAAGAAAAAAATCGAGTGGGGTTCGCAAATCCGCAGCTACGTCTTCGACGACCGCCGCGTGAAAGACCACCGTACCAATTACCAAACCTCCGATGTGAACGGGGTGATGGATGGTAAGATCGATGATTTCATCAAAGCATACCTGATGGAATTTTCCGCCGAGGGAGAGGTATAAGGCATGACTTTTGATACGAAAATACATGAAGCTAACAGCATTGTACTATCCGTATCCTAAGCATTTCCCCATCCGATGCGAAGCGAGGTTCCCCCAAGAATTTCCGGCCTTTAGTGGAGAAGCGTAAAGAACTCACGGTTGTTTTCCGTTAAGAACAAAACCTCGTTCAAAGCCCGGAGGGCTGCGTTTGGTTTTGTTTAGGAAAGCGACCGCGAGTTTAGCTTCGTAGCGGCAGCCGGCGTTTTTTCTTTGTTTCGTTTCTTTTGCACGTGCAAAAGAAATGAAAATCCCTTTCAATAATTTGCAATCTTATATTTTATTCGTATTTTTGGATGTAGTTAGCAAGAGGTTAAACTTAAATCCAAAATGGTTATGAGTAATAAGAATAAAGTGAAACACAGTAAGAAAGAAGAGGAGCAAGCCAATAAAGTCATCAAAATTATCTTTATTTCCCTGATAGTGCTTGGGCTGTTATTGATGCTGGGTATGTCTTTCTTCGGATAAAGCATTACAACGGAGCAGTTTATCGGTAAGAACATTGCTCCGTTTTTTCTTTTTATCGAATAAATCAGAGCAAATGGCACAAGAGATCGAACGGAAGTTCCTCGTCAGCGGAGCGTATAAAGAACAAGCATTCTCGGCAAGCCGAATCGTGCAAGGGTATATCTGTAGTATGTCCGGGCGTACGGTGCGAGTAAGGATACGCGATAAAAAAGGCTACCTTACTATAAAGGGACCGACCAACCCATCCGGCACAAGCCGTTATGAATGGGAGCAAAACATCCCGTTGGAAGACGCATTCGAATTGATGAAGCTCTGTTTGCCCGGGATGATCGATAAAACCCGTTATCTGGTAAAATATGGCGAACATATATGGGAAGTAGACGAGTTCCATGGCGATAACGAGGGACTGACGCTAGCGGAAATAGAATTGCGGCACGAAGAAGAATCCTTTGAGAAACCCGGTTTTATCGGGGAAGAAGTAACGGGAGATCCGCGTTTCTATAACTCCGCCCTGATGCAATATCCCTTTAAGCAATGGAAAAAGCCAAAGGATACGGAGTAAAAAACATTTCTGCTGCCTCGCCGGAACAAATGAAAAGGAAACCCCGTTTTAGGAATTGGGGGAAGCGTCCGGAGATTTAAAGAACGGAACCTCTTATTTATTTCAGTCGTATTTAAGAAAAGAGAAAGTAAATGGAAAAGCTGTACGAATACCTTCCGCATGAATTAGTCACATTTGTGTTGGTGACACTGTTTTCCCTGCTCATCGGGCTGTCCATTCGTCGGCTTAGCCTGAAACGGGAGGGCGAGACCACGCTTTTCGGGACCGACCGTACTTTTACTTTCATTGGAATGCTGGGCTATCTGCTTTATATCCTCGACCCTGTGGAGATGCACCTGTTTATGGGTGGCGGATTGGTTTTGGGCATCTTGCTCGGGATAAATTATTACGTCAAACAATTGAGCTTTCATGTCTTTGGGGTAACTACCATTATCATTGCACTGATTACTTACTGCCTTGCCCCCATTGTGAGCACCCAGCCATCGTGGTTTTACGTGATGGTGGTGGTAACGGTACTCCTGTTTACGGAAATGAAACATACGTTTACGGAATTGGTGCAACGTATGCAAAATGATGAAATGATAACGTTGGCAAAGTTTCTTGCCATTAGCGGTATCATCTTGCCGATGCTTCCCAACGAGAATTTCATCCCCGGAATCAACCTGACGCCCTACACGATTTGGCTGGCAACAGTAGTCGTTTCCGGCATCTCCTACCTTTCCTACCTCTTGAAACGCTATGTCTTTCACCAATCCGGAATCTTGGTTTCCGGAATCGTAGGCGGTTTGTATAGCAGTACGGCAACTATCTCCATTCTGGCAAGAAAGTGCAAGCTGGCGAAAGCGCCGGAAATTCCTGAATACGTGGCGGCAATGCTGCTTGCTGTAAGTATGATGTACTTGCGCTTCATGATTCTGATTTTGATATTCAGTAAGGAGATATTCATAGTTATCTATCCTTATTTATTAATTATGGCTTTGGTGACGGCAGCTATTGCCTTGCTTTTGCACCGCCGGACACAGGCAACGGGCGCTTTGGAAGAAATAGAGGAGGAAACTACAGAGAATAATCCGTTGGAGTTTAAAGTTGCGCTGATTTTTGCGGGGCTGTTCGTCGCATTTACCGTTATTACGCACTACACGCTGATATATGCAGGGACAAGCGGGCTTAATGTCTTGTCTTTCGTGGCAGGTTTAAGCGATATTACCCCCTTTATCCTGAATTTGCTTCAAGAAACAAACACAATTGCTGCCTTTATCATTGCTGCCTGTACCATGCAGGCGATTATCAGTAACATTGTGGTGAATATGTTTTACGCCATCTTCTTCTCTAACCACCGTAAGGAACTTATTCCGCATCTTTTAAAGGGATTCGGACTTGTTATTTCTGTAAATGCCGCTCTGCTGATCTTCTTTTATATTTAATCTACCACTAATTTTCCATAATAAGAAATCGGTTGTCTATTGGTAGAGTTCACATTAACGGAAGCAGAAGCATTCGGGAAAATCGTGATGTGAAAAGTGAATTTATCTTCTTCACTACGCGTTACAAATTTAATTTCCACTCTTCCTTTCTTGTGATATTGGGCGATATACTCATTTAAAGGAGCATTGAATATTAATCCGTTGCCACCGCCATAAGGAATGTTGTATGCCCTGCCGAAATAAGGTAAACGTGAGAATACAGAATCATTCTTTATCTCAATGGAATATTCGGAAGTCAAGTCTTTAGAGGGGCCGGACATCGGTAACATTCTATCTATTTCTAATTTATAATGATTAGAGTCGATGGCTTTTCTCACTTGCTGTGCTATTTCTTCTTTTTTGTCTTTTTTACTGTCTTGTGCAGAAATAGTCTGTATACTTATGATACAAATGAAGCACAGGGATAAAATTAGCTTAATGGATTTCATGACTAACCTCCTTTTTTATTAGTATTAACACAAAGATAACAATAAATATGATGTCGGTGACATCTCAATTACACCTAAAAACTGATATTTTGAGGGGGAAAAACTATCAATTGTCAGTTTTTGCCCCTTCAAACGCCTGATTTTGGTCCTTCCTTCTCATGTTCTATGCGTAATATTGCATCATCAAACAAAAGAAATTTTAATTACTAATTATAAAAAGAGCAGATATGAAAACATTTAATTTTACTCAGGACCTATTGAATATACAGAGTGAACTTCTTCGTTTTGCTTATAAACTAACAGCAGATCGTGAGGAAGCAAATGATTTACTGCAAGAAACCTCATTAAAGGCTTTAGATAATGAAGATAAATATACCCCGGATACAAATTTCAAAGGTTGGATGTACACTATTATGCGTAATATTTTTATCAATAATTACAGGAAAGTAGTCCGTGACCAAACGTTTGTAGACCAGACTGACAATCTTTATCATTTAAATATGCCTCAGGACTCCGGTTTCGATAGTACCGAAAGTGCTTATGATATGAAAGAAATACATAAAGTGGTAAATGCTTTACCTAAAGATTATCGCATTCCGTTTGCCATGTATGTTTCAGGTTTTAAGTACCGTGAGATTGCAGATAAGTTGAATTTACCTTTGGGCACAGTGAAAAGTAGAATCTTCTTTACCAGACAGAAATTACAAATACAATTAAAAGATTTTGCGTAAATCGTGATTTGGGTTTACAATAAATGTGGTGGGGCTTCTCTAGGGAGGTCCCACTTTTTATCTGTCTTCTTTGTTCATTTTTTCTTTATCAGTTTTATTCTTTCTTGAATTCCGATTTCTTTTTGAAAGTATTCATCATGCGAAATAACCAACACTGTACCTTGATAATCTTTGATTGTGGCTGTGATAATCTCAATATTTTGTATGTCTATGTTATTAGTTGGTTCATCCAGAATAAAAATATCCGGCGTATTGTTGTTAATCATTAGGCAGCACAAAGCCAATCTCATTTTTTCTCCCCCGCTGAGACTTTTACAGTGCTTATCCCAAGTAGTAAGAGGAAACAAGAATCGATTGAGAATCATTTTAATTTCATGCTCCGGTAAATGACGTACATTGAAATGTTGGGCCTGCTCGTATATATTAAGATTATTATCGATAATGGAATATTCCTGGTCGATATATACAAAATTTTGTTTGGCACGCTGTAGTTTTCCTGTACTTGGTGTGATTTTACCAGTAATCAAATGTAGTAATGTTGTTTTTCCTGCTCCGTTTTCTCCTTCAATGGCAATGCGGTCGCCACTTTTAATTTGAAAAGTTAACGGTTCGTTCCATAACATTTCCTTTTCATAAGTGAAATTGACCTTTTCTGCTGTAATGAGAATTCTTCCAATATGCAATTCCGAGGAACTGAAATTGATTTTCATTTGTGCTATATCAGGTAATTTATCCCGTAACCTTGATATGTTTTGGCGGATATCTTCCTGTTTCTCTGCATGTACTTCCTTAAGTTTGGAACTACTTTTCTCGGCCTTGTCTTGTAGAGTATTCATAGCCATTCTGGAAATTCTTTTCTTTAAATTGGCTTTCTCTCCTCTTATATCTTGCTTTTGCTTGCGCTCGGCTATTGTTCTCGCTTCTTTACGTGCCATTCGCAATTCTTTTTCTTGACTGATCAGTTTCTCTTGTAAAGAGTTAAGTGTTCTATCTTTTTCATTTTTATAAAATTCATAATTACCTCCATAGGCCGTTGTTCCATTTTTGTTAAGTTCATAAATATAGGAGATTTGATTGAGAAGTATCCTGTCGTGACTGACGATGAGCATCGTTGCTTTACTTTTGCTGATGAAATCATAAAGCTTTTGCCTGCTCTTGCTATCTAAGTGATTGGTCGGCTCATCCATTAGAATGATATGTGGAGAATGGATTATTATTCCGGAAAGAAATACTTTAGTTTTTTCTCCACCACTTAGTGATTCCATTTTTTGATTGAGTGAGAAAGTGTCTAAGCCCCAATAAGCGAGTGCCGATAGAGCTTTATCTTCTATCTCCCAGTTGTCATTTAGTATTGTGAAATTGTCAGGGGAAACGTCTCCTTTTATAATCGCTCCCAATGCATCCAATTGCTGTTTGATACCGATTGCTTCTGCAATGCTCATTTGATCATATTGCCCGAAATGCTGAGGTATAAAATAAGATGTGTTTTCGCAAATTACTGTGCCGGCGGAAGCCTTTAGATTTCCACTGACGATTTGCAATAATGTAGATTTTCCGGAACCGTTATTTCCGGTCAAGGCAACTTTATCTCCTTTATTGATAGATAAATTAATGTCTTGGAATAATGTTTCATTATTCGCATGACGATATGTTACATTTTGAATTGTAATAGACATAATCTGAATAAAAGTCGCACATATTCCTGCTTGAAAGCAAAGTAAATATGTAGTGTTTTAGAATAATTTTATAAATCCGATATCCTTTTAATTGGATCTTTTGAATCGGCTTTATTTGCCGACCTTTTATTCAGATATTCTCATTGCGGTAGTTATTATGTTATTGACTGGGCGCAAAGATAGTAATAAAATTTGTTCTGTCTGAATATACTTTGAAAATAATCTTATTGTATCATTTGGGTTGTTCTCTCCGCAGACTTGGTTCAACTTTTGGGGTGCAGTTCAAAAATGAGCTACCTTCACTGTAATTAAATAGTAATCAAGAATATAAGAGTAAAAGGTGATAAGGTGAAGGCAAATCAAAGTAAATTAAATAACAGCTAAATCAGCAAAACAAACAAGCCAAAACGCCTAAGGGAGTGTTAACTTACGCTCCCGTAAATGTAAGCTATCGCTCCCTTAGGTGATTTTGAAATGACCTTGATGTTTTTTTTAATCATCAGGTTGATTGAAAAGATCATAAGGACGTTTGAAGCCAAACATACGGTCGATTATCGACAAACTCCTATTGTTTGCAGGCAATCGACCGTATGCTGAATGAACTACAAATAAGCACATGATTCTGTAGATGAACCATTATTTAATGGAGAATTCTCTCATTCTCAATTTTTTTATGAGAATAGTAGGATTCCATTTGGTGGATTTATTCGGCATATACGTCTTAATATTAAATTACGATGTTTTAAGCGTATAAGAATTGTATACGAAAACATTATGTAATTACTAGATTCTTAATTAAACAGTGTGAAGTTATATGGTATGCTCAAAGCAGTTTAAGTAAAGTCTCTAATAAGTATTTTCTATTTTATTAATCCGAATATTAAATTTATGTATTATGAAAAAAAAGTATGTTTTATTGATTTTGATTCTTCTTTGTGTCCTCTTCGATGTCAGTGCACAAACATCAGTAACAGTACCCGATGAGAATAAGGTATATAATATCGTAAACGTTCGTACGCTTTGTTATATTACCCCACTTAGTGAACCCGCATCTGCCAGTTGGGGAACGCTTTATGAAGTTGGTTTCTTCGAACGTTATTCAACAGAGGAGGAAAGAACAAAACAGCAATTTAAATTTATTCCTGTTTCCGGTCAAGCAGGTAAATATTACATTCAGAATGTAGCTTTAGGAAAGTATATTGCACAAGCGACACCTTCTTTAGACGATGGTAATGATTGGCTTGCAGTATGGGTTGATCCGAGTAATATTGCAGAGTACGGAGGTAAAGTGGAATTCGTCATTACTTCTGTTGGGGATGGAAGTGTTTATATTGGCAATAACAATTACCAAAATTTATTAGGGATAGATTATCCTGACGAGTCTTAGTGAAATGTACGGCAGATGATAGTTGGGGATATGCTACTAATTATAAATGGATTATCACAGAGTGTCATGCAAGCGTTGCAGATAAAATGGCATTGAGCCTTATTTTAGATAATGTGAAGAATTATTTAAGTAATCCTGCAATTCGGATAGGTAATGAAATCGGTCAATTTCCTCAAGATGTATATGATGAATTGTTGGCTAAGCAAGCTGCAGCGCAAGATCTGTTTGATAATCCGGAGGCAACTCAGGAAGAAGTTGATACTGTAAAGGGAGCTTTAGAGGCTATATTCAAGACTTTTAAAGAAAGTCTGATCATTATACATCCGGAATCCGAGAAGGAATACTATATAACCTATGATGGACAAGCCAATGAAGGAGTAAATTCTTTAGATGAAGATGGGGAAGGTGCATCTTTAGGTGTGTTTGGTAATCAAAAATTTAGATTTGAAGAAGTAGAAATTGTTGATAATGCAGTTTATTATAGAATCCAATCTGTTAAAAGTGAGAAATACTTGTATAGGAACGATGACGGGTATAGTACTCAATGGGCGGAGGAGGTGGCTTCTAAAGGAGATAATGCTCTTTTTAGAATTGTAGGAACTGAAAATCTGGAAAAATCAGGTTATGTCTTTATTCAGATTAAGGCCGATGGAAAGTATTTAGGAAATGATGCCGGAGAAAATTGGTGGCGTGCCATTTTTTCCAATAAAGAGTCAAATCAGGCAATTTATTGGAAAATAACCGCAGTTAATAACTTAACAAATGAAGGAACCGCTACGGATATTGTTTTAACCGGGAGATGGGACTCTGATACATTTAATACGATAATCGGAGAGAATGCTCCATCTGTTACAACAATAGACTTTACGAATGTGACCGATTTGACTGAACTTCCTATCGTTACAGGTTTGAACCCGAACTGTTTGATTTATGTGAATGAAGACTTGAATGTGGATGGTGAAAATAATGTAGTAATAGTCAATGGAGAAGGAGCTGAGGCTTCCAATGTTGTTTTGCAAGATGGTTATAGCTTTAACAATGTGAAGAGTTTTACTGCTGATAAAATCTCTTATACTCGCTCTTTGTCGGATGACGGATGGATAACGATATGTTTACCGTTCGATGTGAATCAGGATGATATGGTATTGGAAGAGTTTGCGGATGTAGAAACGATTGCTGAGGATAAAGATGAAATGATTTTTTCTAAAGTTGAATCTATAAAGGCGAATGTTCCATATCTGGCAAAAAGAGGAAAAGAAATAGATAATGTAATATTTGAAGCAACGAATGCACCGGTTTATTCTACAGAAAATTTATCCCTTGTATCTCCAGCTGCCGGATATGCGTATCATGCAAATTATCGTAAGATTGAAGGAGACGACGTGGAAGGTTTCTATCTGATGAATAATACGGGAACGGCTTTTGCCAAAGTAGCAGAAGGAAACCCCAATGGGTCTTATATTCCTGCATTCCGTGCTTATTTTACTGCTACTGCTAATAGAATGCTGTCGATAGCTCATGACAATGGTGGGGCTACCGATATCAGTTCTACCGGAAATATTGATCGACTGGTGATAATTCCTAATAGTGGTTCTGTTGAAATCATTTCGGGCAAGGTGCAAATGATTAATGTTTATACCTTGGATGGATGTCTGGTAAGAACTTTAAGTCTGCATGAAGGTTCTAATTATGTTACAGGATTGGATAAAGGAGTTTACATTATCAATCAGCAGAAGGTAGTAATAATCTAGTTGTTAATCTTAAAATGAGAAGAAATGGAAAATAAAGAAGTTTATATAAAACCGCAAATAGAGGTAATCGAATTAATGTTGGAAAATATAATAGCGGGTTCTGATACTGATCGTTTAAATTTGACAGATGATCCGCATGAAGGTGGAGGAGCTCGTTCTAAAAGGAAGTTTTGGGATGATTGAGTTCAGGTATTAGTTTGGGAAGGCCGTTTCATAGTTGAGACGGTCTTTTTGATGCTTTTACTTTGTTGGAGAGATATGGGTGGAGCTTTGACGCTCCCTTGTCTTAGAAAATGTTTCTTCCTACATCCCACCATAAACGGATGCCACCATTATCTGCCCCGCCTAGTAATCTGAGTAGTTGGTTATATTGGGTAGGATTATCGTTCTTTAGTGCTTGTGGAAATATCAGACGACGTATTCCTATTTTAGAATCAATAGTTCCCTGACTGTTGTTGTGATAAACCTCAAATAGCTTGGGATAGCCTGTACGTCTTTGTTCTGCCCATGCTTCGCAACCTTCCGGATAGATTGCCAGCCACTTCTGTACGGCTATTTTTTCCAGTTTTTCTTCTTGTGTCACTGCATCTTCCCATTTAGGAGTAACATTACTTTGAGCGGCAATATCGTAGATGGTAGGATTATTCTCTTTTCCGAAAGCATCTTTGTATCCTGCCGGAGTATTTTGAGATTCCAAATATAAGTCTGCACTGCCTGCCCCCCATTGTTCAAATGATGTTTGTACTCCTTTCTTATAGTATTCTCCTTCTTTTCCTGCATCCACATATCCTCTTAGGGCTGCTTCTGCACGAAGGAACCAAACCTCGGCTGCTGTCATTAAGATAGCCGGAGTATTGGGGGTTACAGTGCTTATGGAATATCCCTTATAGTAATTATGTGTAGTACCTGTACCTTGGCGGATACCTTTATATTGTCCGTAGTAGTTAACATCTTTACGGGTTTCTCCATAAACATAGTTGTCATTATCATCTATTTCATTTTCATAGGCTTCAATAGATTTCTCGAAGTATTTCTGTGTACGCGGGTCTTCATAGCCGAGAAGATACGATTCCATATTGGCATTCATATGCACTTCTAGCCATCCTTTATTTATTTCTCCCAAAGGGTTGGTATAACCATTCTTGCCGGATACTTGGATAATCTCGGAAGATAATTCTAAAACGCCGCCATTGTTCAGATCTAGTGCTTTCTTTGCCTCATATTCAGCTTTGGTTCTATCGACATTAGAGATACGTATCGCCAAACGGAGACGTAATGAATTTGAGAATTTAATCCATTCCGGATAAGTGCCTCCTTGTGTTAATATATCTGCATCTGCAAAAGTATTATTATTCGGTGCAGATTTGATGTAATCATTGATGAGCTGTTGGGCATCATCTAAGTCGGAAAAGAATGCATAGTATGCTGTTTTCAGATCATCGGGGTCCGAACCGGTTTTTGTTCCGAATTGGGTATATACGATAGGCCCGTATAAGTCTGCAATGCGGTGCATAAGCTCTACTTTCAATATTTTGGTGACTCCCACAAAAGCGGGGTATAAGTCTTTATTTAAATCAATGGCTTTTTGGGCTGCCGGAAGAATGTAGCCATAGGTGTTTATCCATGTGGTTGAAGTCCATCCGTCGTTTAGATTGTAAGTTGAGTTTTTATCGTTAAAACTGCCGTTAAAATCATGAAAGTAGCCGCAGAACATATCAGATGAAAGGTTTTGCATAATCTGATAGGGCCAATTCTTGCCGCTTCCCCAGTCGTAATTGAAATAGATACCTTGTTCTACTATGTCAATGGGGTTTGTATATAGCTTAAAATCCTGTATCTGCTTATCTTCCCCATATCCGGTTGTTTTCGTATTGTACTCTTCAAAGTTGCCTGTGCAGGAACTGAATATTGTTAGTCCTGCTATAAATAGGCTTATAATATATATGGTGTCTTTTTTCATCATATTGTTTCTTTCAATTAGAATGTGAATTTGACATTGAAACCTAAACTTCTTGTTGTTGGTATACCGAACACGTCCACTCCCTGACAACTGTTGCCACTAGATAAACTTGCGTCCGGATCAAACGGAACGTTTTTATAGAAAAAGAATAGATTGCGTGCAATGAATGATAATTGAATATCACTGAATACTTTTGTTCTTGTCATCCATTTTTTCGGGAAGTCATAGCCTAAGGACAATTCTCGTAAACGGATGTTTGTTGCATCATAAAGATAATTTTCTGTGACGCCGTTGCGTCCTCCGACGATAGAATAGAAACCTTCCACATCTTTTATTCTGTGTCCTTCCAAGTCTACAAAGCCACGTGCACGGTCGTCGCCACTGGTTTTGCTAACTCCTTTTTGATCAAGTTCGGCTTGCGTAATGGAAATTATATCACCTCCGAAACGGCAGTCAACCAAGAAGTAAAGAGTAAAGCCTTTATAAGTAAACGTATTACTCCAACTTAGTAATGCTTTTGGATTTGCATTGCCTATTTTATCATTATTCCCGGTTGAATAGGATGGCATATCGGTTGCTTCTCCCGTTCTTTCGTTTTTCTGATAAATGATATTACCTTCATTGTCTCTTTTGAATTTATTTCCGTAAATATCTCCTAGAGAACCCCCTTCCATAATTCTCATCATGTACATCATACTCATTCCTTCGTCACCGTAAGCAAATGATTTGAGCTCTTTGTGTAGTGATATAATTTTGTTTCTGTTGGTAGAGAAATTGAATATGCTTTTCCAGCGGAAATCTTTATTCATAATCGGAGTTACTCCTAAAGTGAGTTCGACACCTTCATTTTGAATGTTACCGGCATTCACATAATAGAATTTATATAATGCCCCTGCGGAGGAGGGCATTTTCAGTAATTGGTTTTTGGTATTGGTGCGGTAATAAGTGAAATCCAGATCTAAACGATAATTAAAGAATTTCCATTCGGTACCTATTTCATAAGAAGTGCTCATTTCCGGCTTCAATTCACTAAACGGTGCAACATCGTTTTGTATAAGTTTACCACCGGCCCCAATGATGTCTACAGGGTTACTTACGTATAGCGGAAGATCATTACCGACTTTAGACCGAGATGCACGTATCTTGCCAAAAGATATCCACTTTGGCATTCTGATCGTATTATTGATAATCCATGATAGACCTGCTGAAGGATAGAAGAAGCCTTTATTTTTATGTTTAGTATAGGCTAATGTAGATGCCCAGTCGTTACGGGCGGTAACATCAAGGTATAAACTTTCTTTCCAACCGATTTGTGCCGTTGAGAAGATGGATTGGAGTACATGGTGTTGGTTGATAATCTCGTCGCATGCGGCGGAAGTGTTCATGCGGATATTGGATACAGTAAACACATTAGGGTAGTAGAGCCCGCCGATTTTGGAGTCCAATCTTAATCCGTCTGTTTTGGTGCTATTGATACTTGTTCCTAAAGCTGCATTTAAAGCCCAATCACTCCATTTCTTGTTGAACATTGCCATTAAGTCGGCATAAAGCAGCATTTCAGTGCGGCTCTGATCAACATATCTACCATTATTTTTGGGTGTTGTCCCAATTAAATCACTGGCGGTGGTAGCATATGTTTTTTGTTGAAATTTGTCATTCGTATAATCTATATTTCCGCGTGCTTGTAAAGTAAACCAATAGGTTATCTTCAAGCTTGTAGTTAAAGCAGCTAATGCACGGTAACGCTTGTCTTTTCCTTGTACTCGATTAATTAACCAATATGGATTCTGTTCGAAACTACTTACATTAGTGTACCATTGTTGGGATTGTATATTACGGGATGGATCCAATTTCTCGAATCCCGTTTTATAAGGAGTTATGTCTTCTCCACGTGGATAACCATATAGACCTACTAATGGGTTCATGTAATACCCCCCTGATGCAGGGCGGTTTCTAATAGTTTGTGTCATAAAATTCACATTGGCATCTAATTTTAATCTATCATTAAAGAAACTTGCAGCTTCTCGAAGATTAAGATTATGCTTCTGCAATTTGTTATGCCCGACAATACCTTTTGCGCTTGTATTGGCATAAGAAAAGTAGGTTTGCATTGCTTCATTTCCATTTTGCAGTGAAAGAGAATTGATAGCAGTTATACCATTGTGGAAAAAGTCATCAACATTATTATAGTCAGTCAGAGATCCTTTATCCTCTCCCCAACTTTGATTATCTTTACGGGCATATCTGTTTTGAAATTCCGGTAAACTAATAGCCTGATCCACTGTTAGATTAGAAGAGAACGTTACTTTTTGTATACCGGCTTTACCTTTCTTTGTCGTGATTAAAATAACACCGTTAGCAGCCTGTGAACCATAGAGTGCAGCAGCAGAAGCACCCTTTAAGATGCTGAGACTCTCGATATCATCAGGATTCAGATTAGAAATACCGTCGCCAGAGTCACGGTTTCCGGCATCATTTACTCCTCCCATTACAGAAGATGCTTGTTCGCTGAGAGAGTTTAGCATGGGAATACCATCAATGACGTATAAAGGTTGATTATTTGCTTTTTCATTAGCCGAGCGTACCCCACGAATTAGAACTTTAGCCGAACCACCTAATCCAGATGAGTTTCTCGTGATTAGTACACCGGCTGCTTTTCCGGTTAAAGCTGTAATCATGTTAGGATCTTTCATGCGGGTTAATTCATCTCCTGCGACTTGTTGAGCCGAGTATGTTAAAGATGCAGCTTTCTTTTTGATTCCCATTGCAGTAACTACAACATTGTCAAGAGTCAATGACTCATCTGGTAATTTGATTCGGAAACGTTCTTTACCCTTAATAGGAAATTCCTGAGTTTTATAGCCAATGAAAGAAACAATAAATGTTCCATCTGGATCAACTTCAAATGAGAAATCACCGTCTATATCGGTTATTGTGCCATTTGTCGTGCCCTTTTCAAGTACGTTAGCTCCGATGATCGGTTCGCCATTCATATCGGTGACATTGCCTTTAATGGTGATTTTTTTCTGTTGTTTAGTGTTATCAATACTGTTTTTTGTCAAAACATTATTTTTGTTCTTCGCAATATAATTAATTTCTGTACTGTTGAAACCCCGGTTAAGCACTTTTGCTACGATCTTATTGTCGGCATTTTGGGAATATCCTGTTCCGCAATATGCTTGGAGTACGATAAAAATTAGTAGGAAGAGTGTGGTTTTCATTCTTAATAATTATTTAATTGAATATTAAACTTTTTGATATAAATGTATTCGCAAAGATTTTTTTCTTATATCTTTGTCTTGTGTTAAGTTTATGAATTGATTAAAGTCGATTTGTGACTAAGTTTGGTCGGGAAGTATGGGGGTACTTCCCGACTCCTTATTTCGGAGGGTATGAATGGCATACTAAATTTTCTTATTTCTCATGGCTCGTATTTGGTTTAAAATGTATATAAAGATATATTTCTTTATCTATAGTAATAGAGTTTTTCTTTTCATTGATGATATAAATTGATCTTATGATTTTGGTACACTTAAAATATGCGAACTCTGTTCTGCTCTTTAGATTTGCCGATGTGTTTTAGTCTTGTGTTTAGTGTATATGTGAAAATTGATGAAAGATAGAGATTAACTTGTTTCAACCTACTTACTCCACAAAACATAGAGAATGTTCTAGGATTGTACACGTCTTTTCTCTTTCGTTCATTTTTTTGCTGGTATAAATTAAGTTAAGGCAAATCATTAACTTAAGAACAAAGTAAATTAATATTTTTGGATTAAACAACTATTGTAATGGAAAAAGCTCCGGTATGAAATGTATCATACCGGAGCTCCTATTTAAAGTAAAACAGAATGCTTATTTTTCTTTATCAACTTTTGGAGGGCGAGGAAGTAAAGCTTTTCTTGATAATTTGAATTTTCCGGTTTTGGGATCAATGTCCATTAATTTAACATCAATTTCATCCCCTTCCTTAATTCCGGCTTCTTCCACCGTTTCCAAACGTTTCCAGTCTATTTCAGAGATGTGAAGTAATCCGTCTTTTCCTGGGAGGAATTCAATGAATGCACCATAAGGCATGATAGAACGTACTTTCCCTTTATAGACTTCTCCCACTTCAGGAATTGCAACAATACCTTTGATTAAGTTCATCGCTTTCTCAATAGATGCCTTGTTGGTACCTGAGACTTCGATTCTTCCGGCTCCATCGATTTCCTCAATCGTGATAGTGGCTCCGGTTTCTTCCTGCATTCCTTGTATAATTTTTCCACCCGGACCTATAATCGCTCCGATAAATTCTTTAGGAATAGTCATTGTTTCAATACGTGGAGCATGATCTTTCAGTTCGGCACGCGGCTCTGCAATACAATCGGTAATCTTGCCTAAAATATGCATACGGCCTTCTTTAGCTTGATTCAAAGCTTTCTCCAGAATATCAAATGATAAACCGTCTACTTTAATATCCATTTGTGTTGCGGTAATACCATCTTCTGTTCCGGTTACTTTGAAATCCATATCTCCTAAATGGTCTTCATCACCTAAAATGTCAGATAGTACAGCATATTTATCTTCTCCTGCATTTTTTATTAATCCCATTGCGATACCTGAAACCGGTTTCTTAATCTTAACTCCGGCATCCATCAATGCAAGTGTTCCTGCACATACGGTAGCCATTGAAGATGAACCATTTGATTCAAGAATATCAGAAACTACGCGAACTACGTATGGATAATCTTCCGGAATCATATTTTTTAATGCCCGGCAAGCAAGATTTCCGTGTCCTATTTCACGACGACCTACACCGCGTTGTGCTTTTGCTTCACCTGTTGAGAATGGAGGGAAGTTATAGTGTAGTAGAAAACGTTCTTTGCTTTGGTTCAAAACGTCATCAATCGTTTTCTCATCTAGTTTTGTTCCTAGAGTAACAGAGGTTAAAGACTGGGTCTCGCCACGAGTGAAGATCGCAGAACCGTGAGGTCCCGGAAGATAATCTATTTCACACCATATTGGGCGGATTTCTGTAGTTTTACGGCCGTCGAGTCGTTTACCCTCATCAAGAATACAACGACGCATTGCTTCTTTTTCTACATCATGATAGTAACGGTCTATTAGTGCCCCTTTCTCTTCCAGCTCTTCTTCTGTAAATTGTGCTTTAAACTCATCACGGATGGCATCAAATGCATCTTGACGAGCATGTTTGTCTTTATTTCCGGCCTCTGCAATAGCATATGCTTTAGCATAACATGCTTCGTGCACAGCTTTACGAAGTTCTTCGTCATTTTCTTCGTGGCAATATTCACGTTTGGCGGTTTTTCCAACCATTTCCGTCAATTCTATTTGTGCTTTGCAATGAACTTTTATTGCTTCATGAGCCACTTTCATTGCATCTAATAAATCTTTTTCGGATACTTCTTTCATTTCGCCTTCTACCATCATGATGTTTTCATAGGTAGCGGCAACCATAATATCCATATCTGCTTTTTCTAATTGGGAGAAAGTCGGGTTAATGACAAATTTACCATCAATACGAGCAACACGAACTTCAGAAATCGGTCCACCAAAAGGAATATCAGAAACTGCAAGTGCTGCAGATGCTGCCAATCCGGCAAGAGCATCCGGCATATCTTCACCATCAGCAGAGAATAAAATAATATTTACGTAAACTTCAGCGTGATAGTTATCTGGGAAAAGAGGACGAAGGGCACGGTCTACCAAGCGGCAAGTTAAAATCTCATAATCGGAAGCTCTTCCTTCTCTTTTAGTAAAGCCTCCGGGAAAACGGCCGTATGCCGCATATTTCTCTTTGTACTCTACCTGTAATGGCATAAAATCTGTTCCGGGAACTGCATCTTTAGCGGCACAAACAGTAGCAAGCAACATGGTGTTTCCCATGCGTAGCATCACAGATCCGTCTGCCTGTTTTGCCAACTTTCCCGTTTCGAGCGTGATGGTTCTTCCATCTCCCAACTCGATCGTCTTAACAATTGGGTTAATCATAAAAATTGTTTTATCTATATTTTCTTTCAAAATTCCTGCAAAGATACATAATAATCTGTCTAAGCTAGTGGAAATGAGCTAAAAAGTTTTTGTGAATTTAATTTTTTTTGATTTTATACGAATAAGATAAGGCTTTAATGCTTTGACTAATGATGAAAAGAAGTATCTTTGCACCGATGTCTCATGTTTAAAGGAAGGAACAAAATAATATTTTGCCTATGAAAAAAAGTGATTTTTATTTTATAATACTTTTTGTCTTATGTCTTTTTTCATGTAATAGTGAGCAGAAATTTAATGTGACAGGAACTGTGGCTGACAGTGAGGGGAGAACTATTTATTTGGAAGCTTCGAGTATAGAGGGTATTGTGCCTTTAGATTCTATGAAATTGAAAAAAGACGGAACTTTTAAGTTTAGCTATAAACGTCCTGAATCTCCTGAGTTTTATCGTCTGAGAATAGAAGATAAGGTGATTAATTTTTCTGTGGATTCGACTGAATCGATTGAAATAACGGCTTTATACAGAGATTTTCCTGTTAGTTATGTTATTGCAGGATCAGAAAATAGTGCTAAAATTAAAGAACTCTCTTTGCTTCAGATTGCTTTGCAGAAGAAAGTGGATGCATTAGTAGAAGCATCAGAAAAAGGAAGAATTAATGCGGGTGCTTTTGAAGATAGTTTGCGCTCTGTGATTCAATCTTATAAAGATACGGTGAGAATCAATTATATTTTCGCTGCTCCTAATAAGGCTTTTGCTTATTATGCGCTGTTTCAGGAAGTAAACGGATTTATGATTTTTGATCCGTTTAGTAATAAAGACGATATTAAATGTTTTGCTGCTGTAGCTACGAGTCTTAATAATTTCTATCCGCATGCAGACCGTTCGAAAAATCTATATAATATGGTAATAAAGGGGATGAAGAATACGCGTATGCCGAAGCAAAAAACGATGGAAGTACCGCAAATTAATGAGTCTGGTATTATTGATATAGATTTAAAAGATATGAGGGGGGTAGACCGCAAGCTGAGTGATTTGAAAGGGAAAGTTGTATTGCTTGACTTTACAGCTTATCAGACGGCTGTATCTGTTTCTCATAACTTTATGTTGCGTGAATTATATGATAAGTATGCAAGTCAGGGCCTAGAGATTTATCAGGTTTCATTTGATACAGATGAGCATTTTTGGAAGACCTCTGCGGATAATCTTCCCTGGATATGTGTGCGTGATCCGAATGGTGTTTATTCATCTGCTGCCGCGGTTTATAATGTACAGAAGTTACCGACTTATTTTCTTGTGAATCGAAATAATGAATTGAGTGCACGTGATGAAAATATTAAAAATCTAGAAGAAACGATTAAAAAAATGTTATAGAGTGTGTTGGTAGGGCATTTTGTTAATTTGTTATGTTACATAGCATCATTTTATCCTTGACACATATTAATTAAAAGCTTATATTTGCACAAAATATTGAGAAAGAGGGTTCCAACATGAATTGTGTTGGAATTCTTTTTTATTTATATAATAGTAGTAGAAGGCATGTTTATGGCATGCCTATATTTTATCATTAAAAATAAAAGGAGGAATTGAACATGGCTTATATGTCAGAAGAAGGCTACAAAAAACTTTTGGAAGAACTGAAAGAGCTGGAAACGGTGCAGCGTCCGAAAATTTCGGCGGCTATTGCGGAGGCACGTGACAAAGGTGATTTGTCGGAAAACGCAGAGTATGATGCAGCAAAAGAAGCTCAGGGCATGTTGGAGATGAGAATCAATAAGTTGAAAACTGTGATTGCCGATGCCAAGATAATTGACGAGTCAAAACTTAGTACGGATTCAGTGCAGATATTGAATAAGGTGGAGCTGAAGAATGTGAAGAATGGTATGAAGATGACATATACCATTGTTTCGGAAAGTGAGGCTAATCTGAAAGAAGGTAAAATTTCTGTTAGTACTCCAATAGCGCAGGGGCTGCTTGGCAAAAAGGTTGGAGATATAGCAGAAATACAGGTTCCGCAAGGTAAAATTAGTTTGGAAGTTGTGAATATTTCGTTCTAGAACAATCTGAAGCAAACTCATTTATGGGTTTGCTTTATTTATAATCTATAAAACTATGGCAACAATATTTAGTAAAATTATAGCAGGAGAAATTCCAAGCTATAAAATAGCAGAGAATGAAAAGTTTTATGCATTTCTTGATATTAATCCATTGGTAAAGGGACATACGTTGGTAGTACCTAAACAAGAAGTTGATTATATCTATGATTTATCTGATGAGGATTTAGCGCAAATGCATGTCTTTGCAAAAACTGTTGCGAAAGCAATAGAGAAAGTGATTCCTTGTAAACGTATAGGAGTCGCAGTTATGGGTTTGGAAGTGCCTCATGCGCATATTCATCTTATTCCTATTAATAGCGAATCGGATATGATTATATCCAATCCTAAACTGAAACTTTCTGATGAAGAGTTTAAATCAATTGCTAATTTGGTTTTTGATGCTTGGAAGTCTAAATAATTTCTATTCCTTTTTATATATATGAATGAGGGACCTTAAAAGTCCCTCTTTTTTATCTAGATAAATTCTTCTCCTAGTTTAATTTGTGCATCATTCACAAATTTTCGGATAGCATTTTCTTCATCTTTTTTGCATATGAGCAATATATTGTCTGATTCTGCAATAAGATATCCCTCTAAACCTTGTAAAACTGCCAATTTGTTTTGTGGGAGGATAATAATATTGTTATTACAGTTATATAATAAAGAGTGTCCTTTTAGAACAGCATTTTCTTCTTTATCTTTTGGGTATACATCATAAAGGGAACTCCATGTTCCTAGATCTGACCATCCGAAGTCTCCTAAAAGGACGAAGACATTATCAGCTCTTTCCATAATGCCTAAATCAATTGATACATTGGGGCATGACGGAAAATTCTCATTGATGAATTTTTCTTCAAGTACTGTTCCATAAATATCTTTGCCTGGTCCTAGTTTGGTGCTTAACTCAGGTATAAAATGGTCGAATGCTTTTAGAATAGTATTGACGTTCCAGATGAATAATCCGGAATTCCAATAGAATTCTCCGCTTTCTACGAAAACTTTGGCTAACTCTAACTCAGGTTTTTCTGTGAATGTTTTGACTTTATAGAAGTCATCTTTACGTTCTTCGTCAATTTGTATATATCCATATCTTGTTTCCGGTCTATTTGGCTTAATTCCTAATGTCACTAATTTATTATTCTGTGAGGCGAAATCTAAGCTATGTGAAATCGCACTTAAAAAATCGTTTTCTTTTAAGATTAGGTGATCGGATGGAGTTACTACAATATTTGCTTCAGGATCAATAGCCTGTATATGGTAGGATGCCCATGCAATGCAAGGCGCTGTGTTTCGCCGCGTTGGCTCTAGTAAGATTTGACCGGGATTAAGCTCTGGCAATTGTTCTTTTATTAATTCTGCATATAATGCATTTGTAACAATAAAGATGTTTTCTAAGGGTAAAATTTTGTGGAAACGGTCAAAAGTCTGTTGAAGTAGCGTACGTCCAGTTCCAAAAAAGTCTAAGAATTGTTTAGGAAGGCTTTTTCTGCTAACAGGCCAAAAACGACTGCCGATTCCTCCTCCCATGATTACGCAGTAATTATGATTTTTATTCATAATGAAATGTTTTGAAAGTTTTGTGCTAAGGTACATTTTATTTTATGAAAACGAAAAGCTATAACTTAGGTTTTATCTTTTTTATTATTTTTTTTTGAGAATGCTTGTCGGTTAAGAAAAAAAACGTATCTTTGCACCGCAATTGAGAAGTCAATTATGCCCAGATGGCGGAATCGGTAGACGCGCTGGTCTCAAACACCAGTGGATTCACTTCCATCCCGGTTCGATCCCGGGTCTGGGTACTTAGAAACCCTGATAATCACCTGATTATCAGGGTTTTCTTATTACACGGAGTGTACTAAATGTGTACTGATTGACGAAAACAAGAATAACGTGTACTTTACTTGTTTGAAAGGCTTTATATTTAGAATTTATTAACTCGCTCTCTTGATATTTCTTCTCTTTATCCTCTTTTTATTTCCTTAAAACTCTGTTAGAGCCTTATCTTTGCACCTGTAACTACTCAATATTACAATTATGGAAGATAGCCGGGAAATCACATTCAGAGAAATACAAAAGATAGTTGATAGCTGCATTGCACATGATTATGATAGAATGACGAATGCTCTTGTACTGAAACGGGAATATTTAACCGTTCCGCAGTTGAAAGAGTATTTGCGGCAGGAGGTTTTTCGGGTGACAGAAGAAATAGTAGTCATGCGTCAAACCTACCACACTTTGCGCTCCATCCGAATGGATATGGATACGCCCGACTTTTTGTGGGAGAGCAGTTTCTTTGAAGATTTGACTTCCGCTGAACGGAAAAAGTATATTTCTTTTTCGTGTGCAGATTTCAACAGGAGCGAATATCTAAAAGAGCCAACTGTATATGATGAATCATTGCCCTATTTATCTTCTATTATTAAGTTTGTCACATCGTCTAAGTATTTGGACTATCTACAGGAGCAAGAGCAGAAATATACCGAATCTGAACCAGTGGTTACAGAACCTGCGGAAGTGGAAGAACTGCCTACTTGCCAAAAAGAAGAAATAGAAGTTCCCGAACCTGAACCTGTAAAGGTAGTCGGAAAATCAAACCCGTTTAAATCTACATTGACCCCTAAAAGGATAGAGATTCTCACTAAGGGTGTCAATGAAGTACAGATTTTCACCACAGAAGTAACCCCTGATATTCTTAGCCGTTTCTTTTCTTGTACCCTTGATGGGGTTTTGAAGTCTAATAATACCCGGTTGCTTGCTTATTTGATGATGCAATTGAGTTCCTATCATTATATCACGTATGAATGGCAATCCGTCATTGCAAACAACAAGTTTATTTTAGGGAAAGTGAAGGGTAAGCCTTTGACACGTACCGATTTATCTTCTGCAAATGATAGTGCTAAGTGCATACCACCGAAAGGTTACGAAATCATAGACAAATACATCGAACAACTGAAAAAAGGTTGAGCATAGATTGAGAGGTCAAACAAGGCTCAACGCCCATCCATTTTAAATGCTCTAATTTCGCCCTCGTTAACAACAAGAAAACGAGGGTGCGCACCTTCATATTGTTTCACTCAAAATCCTAAAAACAATATGGATAAGAACTTAGAGATGCGAGTTTCAGAACTCGAACAAATGTTATTCCTTACGAAGAATGTGCTTAGCTTCGATGAAGCAAGCAAGTTTCTGCACTTGTCTAAAAGTTACCTGTACAAGCTAACTTCGGGCAACTTGATTCCCCATTACAAGCCACAAGGAAAGATGTTGTACTTTGAAAAGGCAGATTTGGAAATGTGGCTACGCCAAAATCCTGTTAAGACGCAGGCGCAAATAGAGCAGGAAGCACAGCGATATGTAATGAGTAGTAAACCTTTGGCAAAGAAGTAAGCGATGCCGGAGAATAAAGAAGAATTTATCCGTGTGGCTACTACGCTTTATAAGATTGTGTGGAAACCAAACCTAAGCGGAGAGTGTATCAAAAAGCGTGTCTTATGGAACAATGAAACATTGCGCCAAGACTACGGTAAGGACTATATAGGAACCGTCCCTAAATATGACGGTTTCTGTACTGTTCCCGACCATGTGAACTATCAGCCTATCGTCAGCGATAAATTCCTGAATAGGTATGAGCAGATAGACCATAAGCCGGAGCAAGGCGAATTTCCTTGTATTCAATCGTTGGTGAAGCACATTTTTGGAGAACAATATGAGTTAGGAATGGATTATCTGCAATTACTTTACTTGCAGCCTGTTCAAAAGCTCCCTGTTTTATTGTTGGTATCAGAAGAACGCAATACGGGAAAGAGTACGTTTCTGAACTTCCTGAAAGCCCTCTTTCAGGATAACGTGACATTCAATACGAATGAAGATTTTCGTAGCCAGTTTAATTCTGATTGGGCAGGAAAACTCCTTATTATGGTGGATGAAGTGCTTTTGAACCGTAGAGAGGACTCCGAGCGGTTAAAGAACTTAAGCACAACACTTTCCTATAAAGTAGAAGCCAAAGGAAAAGACCGTGACGAAATATCATTCTTTGCCAAGTTTGTGTTATGCTCCAATAATGAATACTTACCTGTCATCATTGATGCCGGAGAAACCCGTTATTGGGTAAGAAAGATTAGCCGTTTGGAAAAGGACGATACTAATTTTCTCCAAAGGCTGAAAGATGAGATTCCGGCATTCCTGTATCATTTGCTACATCGAATACTGACTACGCAAAAAGAGAGCCGGATGTGGTTTGATCCCAAGCTGACACATACCCCTGAATTGCAGAAAATTATTCGCAGTAACCGTAACCGATTGGAGATAGAACTTTCGGAACTCATTCTTGATATAATGGATAGTGTAGGCATGGATAGCTTTTCGTTCTGCTTGAACGATGTAATACCGTTGTTGATGAATACACAGGTCAAGGTAGAGAAGCACCAAGTACGCAAGGTGGTACAAGAGTGTTGGAAACTGACACCTGCCATTAATACGCTTACCTATACTACGTATCAATTGGACTATACACAACAGTGTCATTATTTGTCAGTCAAGAAAACGGGGCGATTCTATACCGTAACTAAAAAACAACTGGCTGAACTCTAATTATTTTGATGAATTGATGACGAAATAAAATAATATACTGATAGCTAACAGTATATACTTTCATCATTTACTCATCTAAAATATGGTACTGATGAAAAGAGAAATATATAATTCTCTTTTGGTGAGTAGTTAGATGAAGTTTTGACGAATAGCTATCTGTTTGTATTTCAGTGGATAGTATTTCCGATTCATCAAATCATCAATTTTTCATTCATTTTTAATCTCGTAGAATATATGACTATACAAGAAGCAAAAAATATAAGATTGGCAGACTATCTGCATAGTTTAGGTTTTAATCCAGTAAAGCAACAGGGCTGTAGCCTTTGGTATAAATCACCATTGAGAACGGAACAGGAAGCATCATTCAAAGTCAATACAGACCTTAACGAATGGTACGACTTCGGAACGGGTAAGGGTGGCAATATTATTGCACTGGCAGCAGAACTTTATCATACTTATAATGTGTCCGACCTGCTACGCTGTATCGAAGAGAAAGTACCGTCTATTCGCCCGGTAGCTTTCTCTTTTCAACAGCGAGCCATAGAGCCAAGTTTTCAGAATTTAGAGGTTGCTCCACTTACTCATCCTGCATTACTTCGCTATTTACATGAGCGTGGAATAGATGTAGAACTGGCAAAAAGAGAATGTAAGGAACTGCATTTTGTTAATAATGGGAAGCCATACTTTGCAGTCGGCTTTCCCAATGTGTTAGGAGGGTATGAAGTGCGCAATTCATTCTTTAAAGGGTGTATAGCTCCTAAAGACATCACTCACATACGGCAGGCTGGAGAACCGAGAGATACCTGCTTTGTATTTGAGGGATTTATGGACTACCTTTCATTCCTTACTATCCGCAAACAGAGAAGCCCTGAATATCCCTATCTGAATGCACAGGACTATCTTATCTTGAACTCAACTTCCAACCTTTCCAAAGCCCTGTACCCGTTGGGGAATTACGAGCGCATCCATTGCCTTTTGGATAATGACGATGCAGGACGAAAAGCCGTTGAAGTAATCCAAAGCGAGTACGGTTTGCGTGTCCGTGATTCTTCACACCTGTATAGCGGACACAAGGATTTAAACGACTACCTGTGTGGGAAACGGTTGGTACAGTCGGTAGACTTGATACAGCCACCCAAGCAAACACAGTCGGTTAAGAATACCAATAAACAGGAGCAGCAACCACCCAAGAAGAAAGGCAGAGGTTTTAGGATGTAGCCGACCGCACGCAGCCCGGAGGTATTTAGTCAGAAATACCATAGCTCATTATGGCGTTTTCTTCACGCAACCGCTTCGCTCCTTTGCTAAAAACACCAGAATGAGCCAACGGGGCGCTGCCCCTTTGGAAACCCCGTGAGCCATGTGGCATGCCGGCAAGCGGAATTGTCTAACTAAACAGATAAAGTAATGGGATATACAAGCCTACAATTCAATAAAGCCAAAGGTACATCCGATAGTCGGATGTCCGACCATATCGAGCGCAAAGTGATACCTCACAATGCCGATCCCACACGCACGCATCTTAACAGGGAATTGATAGAACTGCCCGATGGCGTGAAAGACCGGAACGAAGCGATAAGCCAACGCATCAAATCGGCAGGGGTAAAACGAAAGATTACCCCTGATCAAGTACGGGCAATCCGTGTCATGCTTTCGGGAACGCACGAAGATATGATGAAGATACAGGAAAGCGGATGCATTGATGAATGGTGCAACGATAATCTGCAATGGCTGTACAAGAACTTCGGACGGGAGAATACTGTTTCCGCAGTCCTACACATGGATGAGCTAACACCGCATATTCATGCTACCGTTGTTCCGATAGTAACAGGAGAACGTAGGAAGGCAAAGAAAGAACAGGCAGATGGTAAACGGAAATATCGCAAGAAAACCGATATCGTCCGTTTATGTGCCGATGATGTGTTGAATCGTGATACAATGATAGCCTTCCATGACAGCTACGCCAAGGCAATGGAAAAGTACGGTTTGCAGCGTGGCGTATATGGCTCGGAAGCTCGGCATACTACAACAGCCCAATATTACCGTGATGTACAACGGGAGAAAGCAATCTGCGAGACGGAAGTCCAGCAACTGAAAGAAGAACGCAAAGAAGCGGAAGAACAACTCCGGCAAGTAAAGAAAGAGATAAAGACCGACCGATTGAAAGCCGTTACCACACAGGCTAAAACAAATATAGTGGAAAGTGTCGGTTCTCTTTTCGGGAGCAGCAAGCTCAAGGCTTTAGAACAGGAGAACAAAGGGTTACATGAAGAAGTTGCTGTTCGTGACGAGAGTATCGAGCACCTGCAAACGAATATACAGCGTATGCAGGCACAGCACAACAAGCAGTTGCTTGAAATACAGGAGAAGCATATAGCGGTACAGAATTCGCAGCAAAAGGAAATGTCTGTCCTAAAGAAATGGTTAGATAGAGCATGCAAATGGTTTCCGTTGTTTGCCGATGCCATGCGGATAGAGAAGTTATGCCGTTTGGTTGGTTTTACTCCCGAACAGACAGAACAACTGTTGACACTCAAACCGTTGGAGTATAGCGGTACACTTTATTCGGAGGAACATAAACGGAATTTCAATGCTATACAGGTTTCAGCTCGGATAGTGATAGAACCAACTGACAAACGAAAATTTGCTTTACGCATTGATGGAAAAGGTGTTTCCGAATGGTTTAGAGAACAGTTTGAGAAATTACGTCAGACTGTCAGGCAACCATTGCAAACTCAAAAAAAAGGCAAAGAGTTTAAGTTGTAGATAATTTATTCGGTTGATAAACAAGAAAATGGATGAATATGAATGTGTTTTAGAATATAATTTATACATTTGTATGTTGGATTGAGTAAACTCGTCTAATGACATATTAGAAAAGAAAGAAGCGTTATGCTTATCTTGTTAATGGAAACCTGAGAAATTTCTAATTACGAACAAGGATTGCATAGTGGTTCTCACGCTATAGCGTGGGCTGCTATTACTACATCTGTTCGTAAAGGTTTTCTCAGGACCTCCATTAAAGACGTGGCATTGCAGTTCCACGCTTTTATTGTATTTTGAATGTCTTTTAAGGAACAGGAAAAGGCACAAACTATTAATTTATGGGACTATTGGATTTATTCAGAAAAAAAAATCAATCTGAAATTTTCAGGAATGAAATTGAAAAAACGTACAAAAATGCAGTAATGACAGCTATAAAACAATGTGGAGGAAATGAACTTATAGCAGGCGTGTTGGTGAAATCTGCAATAGCTTCAACTTATGATAGGTTAAAACGGGATAAAAATCTACTTTCAGTTAGCGGATTGACAAATATTGAATACGAAATATTAATGGAAAATATTTGCAAGAAGATGTTGGACACATATTTGAAATCCTATTAAAAACAATACATTAATAGCATTATGGGAATCTTTATAATAATTGCTATAATATTGATTATTATTCTCGTTGTTAAAAAAAACAAGGAGAAAGCAATAAACCCGAAAGATGTCAACATGGCAGATAATCCTTTAGCAGAAATGTATAATGGATTAACAAGGGAACAAAAATATTCTATCTTAAATTTACTATCGTCTTTTCAGGAATTGGCTCGTGGAAATAGTCGGAATTACATAGAAGCTAATAAAATAGTCACTCTTACACGAAATTCATTAAGTGTAACTTCGGTTCAAGCAGACGATTATTTCCATACACATGGACAAGCTGACGGACTTATGAAGCAATTATATTCTATTTCTGATACCGTGATTATAGATTCGCTCCTCTATCAATGCTTTGGTCTTGTAATGCTAGCTAAAGATGAGGAACAGAAATATATTGGAGGAGAACTGTTGACCAAAACATTTGAGAAACTAGGTTATACAGAAGCCGATATTGTAAACACTATAGAAAAAATAAATGCAATGAACAAAATGTTTAGTTAATTATGGCAATAAGGATTTTTTTGTACATATCGCTATGGGCTTGATGTCTATCAGATTATTGCTATATCGTGTCAAAATTTGGAACTCATATAAAATTTAGTAAGATGAAAACTATATTAGTGTTACTTTTGTCTATTGTACAGATTCCTTGTATTATTGAAGGATGGATCTCATACTTTCTCAATTGTATTGTGAAAATGTTAGCCAATATAATATTCTTATTGGCAATAATATCTTTTATTTGGTGGCCCTTAGATATGTTAAGTGGCATTTGTTGGTCTTGTTGTGAATATTTAAAGCTTAAATTGCGAGGAATTGATATCGAATTTAGAGAAGCACTAAACTTATATATGCAGCATTATCCACAATTATAGTTTATTTTTGGTTTGTAAAAAAAAGATGAGATATGAAAAATTTACTTGGATGTTTAACTGGGATTGGACTTTTTATTGTTTGTGTAGCTGCTGGATTGGGAATTACTTGTGCTTTGGCGGCTTGGTTATGTGATATTGATCCTAACAAAACATATACTTGGTATTCTGGAATATGGCAAGGGTTGTTTTGTATACCTAACTGGGTGAGGTCTTTCTTTTATAATGGTGTGCTTTGCAAAGCGGATTCTTACACGGTAGGTTATAACATTTGGTGGTGGATTATGTTCATCTGGACATTATTAGGTGTTATTGCAGGAGGTGGTAAGGCACGTAGTTAGATTTTCTGATAAATCCTCAAGTTAATTGCTAAAATGGCAGATAGTCAATCAGAAGAGAAACAAGAAGAAACAGCAAATGAAGAAAATGATTAAGTTTACTCGAAAATTGGTTGAAACCAAATGTTGTAGAATGATATAATTGTAATAATAATAAATCTTAATTTTTTTCAGAGTAACACAACCTATTTCATTTTGATGCGTTACATTTGCACCATTATGAAAAAAGCCACCGTCATAGTGCCAAAATGACAGAGGCTTTGATAGATCTCAAAATCGTGCTGCTACACGATAAGGATGAACATTAACATTTTACTCCACGGATGTCAGACAAAGGCATCCGTTTTTATTTGGAGTTTAATCCCCCTTCTTATGAATATGGGGTTTCAAAGATGGTGTATTTCCTGGAGTTTGCTTGTTGTCTCTTTGACGACGGTCAGGTTTTCCTGTGGAAATAGCAATTCTTTTTGGGCCTGTTTTAATACCCATAATAATATTTTCCTTAGTTAAACATGTGAATTTCCCTTTTCAACGGAAGGAACTCCGCCATCTTGATTTCAGAAAGATAGGTGTAAACTGCCGTTATATCC
>OHAE01000732.1_pt1 | contig 28934 bp, 16 predicted proteins | sample 1577061 | NCBI WGS metagenome assembly OHAE01 (sample SAMEA3541535, study PRJEB24748) | human gut metagenome | biome: human gut; feature: human-associated habitat; material: faeces | place: China | collected 2012
GTCTGTTGCCCAACAATCAACAACCGTCATATTAGCTGCTCCCATGAAGGCGGCAGTCCTGATATTCCTTATGGATGATGAAAGCAAGCATGGCAACGACCGCGGCTATCTTCATCGACATCCAGAGATACCGCATTACAGGCTTCTTCTTTTCTATATTCTTCGTATTCTGTCCGTCAACGTTTCCGTTCCAAAGGGTTGCGTTATAAATGCGATGTAACTGCATCAGTTGTTCACGATGTTCTTCGCTCTCTTTCATCCAACGTATCACTTCCTTTTTTTCTTCAGGAAGTACGTCACCGGCAATATATTTATTAAGTAGTCTTATGTCCATATAGCTATCTATTATACAAAGCATTTATCCGCCTTGTGCATAATAGACACACCAGGAAAGAAGCTCACTAGTCGAAAAGATGAAAAAGTGAATTTTTCTTCAGTCAACAGGTCATTAAAGGTAAAATTCATTATACCGAAAAAGGGAAATAGTACATGAACTATCTCCCTTTTAAACCACAAATTACTGTATATACCTATAAAGTATCATTCGTTACTTACATAAAACGACCTCTATATTTTTACATATTATTAAAGCAAATACCAATCTACATTTCTACTTTAATACTGGAATAAAATGCATTGCCGCTCCCCCGCTAGCTTTCAGACTCAATACAAGTTTATCACCTGCCTTTATTCTTTTATGAGTAGTACGTACTTTTGTACGTGTATTTAGACTATCATCATCTTCATACAAATTAAGCACATATTTCGTTCCTGATTTTAAGAAATCTGTCGTAACCGTTATGGTACGAGCTTCAGTATTTGTCATTGCCCCCACAAACCATTCATTTCCAGAACGACGAGCTTGAACAATATATTCACCAATTTCTCCATCCAACGCACGACTGTCGTCCCAAACTGTCGGAATAGCTTTCCAAAATTCCAACTCTTCTTCTCCCCTATAAAGCGTGGGATTATCATACCAGAACAAAAACTGCAAAGGACTATAATATACAGCTGCCATCGCTAATTGATGAGCTTTGGTGTTCTTTACCCGTCCATTAAAATAACAAGGTGTATAATCAGCAGCACCTGCCAAGAAACGAGTAAACGGCAAGATAGTATTATGAACGGCATCCGGCATTTCTTCATTTCCGCGAATACCCTCTTGTGTCAATAAATTGGGATAGGTACGGCTAAATCCTGTCGGACGATATTCATCATGAATATCCACCATCATTCCATACTCGGCACATTTACGTACTGCATCGTGCAACCAAATAGTCCAATGTTGACTGCCAACATTAACAAAACCAAATTTAATCCCCTTTATCCCCCATTTCTTATATAATGGCAATAATACATCCAACTGACGCAGTAAAGCACGTTGATTCACATAAACAAATATTCCAACTTTCTTCGTCTCCGCATATTTGCATAAAGCAGGAATATCTAAATCTTTATCTTCAGCAATTGTCGTAGCATCCGAATTATTATTCATTTCCGGTCCATACCATCCTGCATCCATATGCACATACTGAATACCTCGTTCTGCCGCAAAATCAATGGCAGCCATCACTTCAGCCTGTTTCAATCCGCAGCGGAAAGCTTTTCCCGGTTTAATCCAAGAAGTATTTCCCAATTGGCAAGGAGCGTTCAAGTTCAACAATATATCATTATGGTTAATCAAATCAACAGGCTTTTCTACAACCATAACAACCCGCCAGGGAGTACTGTAAGGAGAAGCAATTTTTACACTACTATGAATAGTCATCTCTAATGTAGAAGGTCTTGCTGTCGACAAACGAAATTTACCACGAGCATAATCTACCATCTCCGCTTCCAACAATGATACAAATAACCCACCCGGCAATTTCATAGTCAAAGGGCGTTCACTCTCCTCTTTTCCCCATCCTTCCAAAGGTCTAAGTTCATAAGCTGTTTGAGCACGCTTGGTATAATAAGCCATTGTACCATCAGGCATTGTAAAATCAGTCCGCTCCCCCACGATATGCAAAGTATCTCCCTTTTTTGTTTTTGGAAAATGATAGCGAAAAGCAACTCCTTCATTATATGCCCGAACAACAATATTCAAAAAGCGTTTTTTATGCTTATTATAAACATTGGTGTTTTTCCCTTCCTCTTCTTGATGAAATTTCAAAATCATTTCATTGTAGTAATCACGAACCTCATTACGTTCACCATATACAGGCTTCCATGCCTCATCAACTTTCCGGCGTTCCGTATCCAACAATTTCATATTATCACACCAAGAATAACAAGTATCACTCACTCCTCCCTGTGACGATTCGGATAATGGATTTTCTATCAAGAGTCCTAATTTACTATCTTCTACTACCGGACGGTCTTTATAAGTCAAAGAATAACACATTTGAGTATTTCCTTCAGTTAATGGACGCTGATAGAAAGTAAATCTATAAGCTCCGTCAGGAGATGTTAATACCTGACAAGTTCCTGTCACTACATTTTGTGCTCCAATCAATGCCGGCATCGCTAGCATTAACAACAAGATATTCTTTTTCATTTTACTTAAATTCATGTTTATTTGATTCTCATCCTTAATCATTATTTAATTCGCCACTTTCTACAACAGTCCTCTTATTTACTTATAGCCTATTCTTTTATCAGCACTTTCCTTTTCAAAGAAAGAATACAACTGTCATCAGTTACACCCTATACTAAAATGATACAAGGCAAATATTAATCAAGTCTTCTTTAGAAAGAAGTTCCCTCCTCTTTAAAGAAGACTTGATATAAATTACTCAATCAAATAAGCCCGTACTTCAGCCGCATGTACTGATTCCCCACGATTACTCTTCGTAAATACAAGTTTAAGATAACGTCCGGAAGTCAGTCCGAAGAATGAACGTCCCGTTATATCCGTATTATTCGCATCACCGAAAACGATTGTACCTACAAGCGGAGAGGCATTTGGGTCATTTCCGACATAAATATCCACAGTATTCACATCCGTTACATATTTATCTGTACGTCTGTCTATTTCAACCTGCGACAGTCTAGTCTCTTCTCCCATATCAATTAATAAAGTTTGAGGCAGACTTGTAACACTACCACTACCATTGCTCCACTTATTATGCCACCAGCTACCTCCGTTACCATCAAAAGCCTTTCTCGGTTCATTTCCATTTTGGTAGGAAGTCGCTTCAGCAGTCCATGCTGAACGGTCTAAAAGTTCATAAGTTCCAAACACCTTCACTTCACATGTCCCGGTAACTCCCGTACCATCTTTAGCAGTAGCTGTAATAATAACTGTTCCGGAAGAAACTGCCGAAACAGCTCCGTTTTCATCAACAGTAGCTATATTATTATCAGAAGACGTAAATATCACTTCTTTATTCACTGCCGTTTCTGGTAATACAGTCCATTTGAGTTGTAATGGTCCTTCACCTTTAATTATAAACAAATCGTTGGCATCAACAAATGTAATATCACTAACTGTTTCCGGACTTGTCACCTGCACTACAAATGTTTTAACAATATCAGTTCCATCCAATGAAGACACTTTTACTTTTCCGACACCCGGTTTGATACCTGTCACCGTACCGTCACTCGTGATTGTAAAGATGTCCGTATTCAATGATTCATAATCCAAAGCTGTATTATCAGCATAATAAGGCATTACCAAAACCGGAAGTTTAGCAGACTCGCCCATTGCTACACGGAATTGCGTTGCATCATCCTGCAATTTGATTGTCTCTATTTTATATGAATCACTACCATTATATCCATTACTTATCAACTGTCCCATCACGATTCCATCCGCATGGTTAGTTGTCGTAATCGCCAGATAAAATTCATTTTGCAATAAAGCCTGTTCTTCTTCAAGGGTAAGTCCTTGATAAGAAGAAAGCAAAAAGTTCATTCCGTTCTCATTCGTCGGATTATTATTGGACGATTTCAATGTACGGACAGGATTACTTCTTTGATTTCCCCGATATATCTTTATCCCCGTCACGGCATCTTCACCACTAACAAACAAATTCTTCCACGAAACAGATAAAGTAAGCATTTGAGTTCCTCTATCATAAAGCCCGTCCACAGTTCCCTTTGACTCCAAATCGGCTTTAATACGATAAGACTCACCCGCTCCGGAAAGCATCCCGTCGCCCTGAACACACCCATGCAATAGCAGCAGTGTTACAACACTTAGTATATAATTTATATATCTCATAATCTTAGTTTTTACCAATCAATTAATATCCGGGATTCTGCTCCAGAGCACCTGATTTTGAAATTTCAGATAGTGGTACAGGCCACCAATACAAGCGATCGTCCCATATATGATTCACGACTTCAATCCGACGATAAGTGAATGTTTCACTTCCATCCGTTTGTACTTTGCGGGTTATTTCCATCCCGTGACTCGGTCCATCCAATACTTGAGGAGCTATTTTCCAACGGCGTACATCCCAATAACGATGCTCTTCAAAAGCAAACTCAATTTGCCGTTCCGTATAAATCAACTCACGCATTTCCTCTTTTGTTATATTATCCGGCACGCCATATCTATTAGTCATACCTTCTTCAATATCAGCACGCTGACGAATAGCACGGATATATGCTTTAGATTCCTCCGGAGCAGGAGCACCGTCTGCCACCAATTCATTAGCCGCTTCTGCCGCAATCATCAATATTTCAGCATACCTCATCAACACAGTCGGACGATAAACAGATGTTTCTAATCCACCATTGTCATACAGTAATTTCATCCGATAATATCCGGTAGTCGTAGCATTTGGTTGGTAGATACCATCCTTAGAAGCACTCGTTTCATCAAAAGTTCCATTCGTAATAAAATCACCAGTATATGTTCTCATTGTAGCATCTCTATAGCCATCCATAAAACGATAAGCACCATTATATGAAACTGTCGCCTTCAAACGCGGATCTCGGTTGGCATACATGCCTTCTCCATCCTGATAGGTATATTTACTACGACTATCACCACGTGGAAAACCGTCCGCCATCGGAAATGCATCCACCAATTCTTGTGTAGGAAATCCTGTCAACTTATTCAAATCTGAAAAACGAGTGACACGTGAGTTAGGCATATAATATCCATCCAACGTAACACGATTCTTTCCATCACTTTGTTCATTCTTCAAGAAATCACAGAAAATCGATTCTTTGCTATTGACAGCATCATCTATCATAGCATGATAGAATTTGGGCCACCAGCTTTTTGCCGGAGAAGTATTATCAATAACCCCTTGTCTCAACTCATACCATATACCTGTTTCGGCTCCTGCCTGAGCATTATTCATATCCATAAACTTCTTCGCTGCATCATAGGCTAATTTCCAACGATTCTGGTCATAAGAGCCATAAGAAACCAATAAACCAGGATCGTCAGTACGCTGGCAGTTCACTAACGGACTTGCAGCATATAAATAAATACGTGCCTTTAACGCTAAAGCAGCCATACCACATGCGCGACCATCTGTACGTTCCAAGATTCCTCCGCCCATCGGGTCAACTCCTCCCAAATTATGGATATGCCCTGAACGTTCTAAATAAAGATACGCACTGTCGCACTGATCTACCGCATATTTAACACTTTCTTCATAAGTGCTACGTGGTACATCTATCTTCTCATCTTCCTCATATACCTTATCGCCAATCAGAGGAATACCACCATAATGCTTTATCATAGTAGCCACAAACCATGCACGTAGAAAAAAAGCTTGTCCTTTCCAATATTCTATGGTCGACTTTTGAAGAACAGCTGCCGGTTGGTCAGGATCCGGTAACACCGCATCTACTTGGTTGGAATTCGGACTCAGAATTTTGCCTATGGTTCCATCATTATAATTATTCATGAAAATATTAATGGCACGCCATTTTCGATAAGTATTCTTCCAAGCATCAGTCTCGGCATTACTTGCATTTACCGTATTCTGTGCCAGATACATCCCCATCTTCCCTTCAGCAGCCCTTGCCTCCGACTCTTTAGCAGGAAGATCCAGCCCACATTGCCCGAAACGGCTGTATTTATGCGAATAACCGATATTACTATAAAAGTCATTTACGACATTCGCAACCTTTGTACTATCGGAATAAATCTTTGCCTGCGTTTCGGACACATCCACTTTCTTATCCAGATATTCATCACTACAAGACGCTAATGCCCAAATACCGACAACGCCTGTAAAAATAGATTTTGTTAAATATTTCAGTTTCATAATTTAATACCTTAGAATGCGCATTGTAAACCAAACATATAGCTAGCTTGAGTAGGATAAGTAGAACTACTAGTTTGTTCCGGGTCCATACTCAGCTTATTAAGATTTGAGAAATTCAGTAGATTGTATCCTGTCACATAAAGACGGACAGCTTTTACTGTATTTTTAGTGACCCTCTGTAACCACGCTTGTGGTACTTGATATGCCAGTTCGGCACTCCTCAAACGAATATAAGAAGCATCGAGATACCAGAAATCTGATGTATGCGTACTATAATTATTATTTTCCCAAGTAGTAATTCCTAAACGTGGAAAACTTGCATTAGGATTCTGCGGAGTCCAACGGTCCAACATCAATTCCTGCATATTATTAACGAACGGCACCAAGTTCCCGCCCATATTGGCAATAGCATAATCAAATGCTCCCTGCCACAACATGTTAAATGAGAACCCTTTCCAGTTACCTCCTAAAGTAATACCATAAGTACATGTCGGAATATCCGGTTTGGAAATATAGGTACGGTCAGCTTCACTGATTACACCGTCTCCGCTTAAATCGGCATAACGTAAATCTCCCGGCTGAAGATTACTTGCCCAAGTTGGAGCAGGAATACCTTCTTTCAATTTACCATTTTCATCAAAGTCTGCCTGCTGATAAAACCCGATGCAATGTAATCCTAATCGAGTGCCGATACGCTGTCCTGTTTGAGCTTGATATGCATAATCAGGTGCTTCACTCTTATAAACAATCTTGTTCTTTGCATAAGAGAATGTACCTCCAACATTAAATCCGAAGCTGCCGATATTACCACGATAGTTGATTTCACCATCAAAACCCTTGTTGTCAGTCTTACCAATGTTACGTTTGGGTAAGTCCTGACCTATAATCACAGGTATATCCCCACTTGCTATCAACTGGTCATAACGCATATTATAAAAATAGTCGATAGTGAAACGTAGACGCCCATTCAACATATTCATATCAAGACCTATGTCTGTCTTTTTCTCTTTCTCCCAAGTTGCTCCGGAATTGACCAATGCACCTTCATAAGTAGTATTTCCCCAGGCATTACCCAACTCTTTGGTCGTCCAGATAACTTCAGTTGTATTCTTGTCTTTATTAAAGGAGTTATCACTACCTACCAAACCGTAAGAAGCACGCAATTTAAACAGGTCGAAGAATGGGAACAGTTTTTGGAAAAATTTCTCTTCCGAAACATTCCATCCAACCGAAATGGCAGGAAACCAACCGAATTTTTTATTTCCAACAAAACGGTCATTTCCATTATAGGCCGCGTTAAATTCTACCATATAACGATGTTTATAGTCGTAACCAACACGCCATGTCATACTCTGGTCATTATCCGAAAGCTCATGTTTATTCACATATGACTGCCGGCTGATTAAATACAAAGCATACAAGTGATGAGTAGCATTGAATGTACGGTCATAATTGACGCGTCCCTGATAAGTAACCGTATAATTAAAGCCTTTATCATCACCACCCAAAGTGTAAACTGGGAATTTTTGTGAACCTCCTCCACGAGCCACATAAGCATTCGTATTCGGATCATACGTGTAAGCGGGCAAGTCTCTGCTACGAGTCAATTCACGCGTTTCATTAAAATTACCGGCATAAGATACCAATCCCATCACAGAAAGTCCTTCAGTAATAAAATCCAGCTTTTGGTCACCGCTAAGCAATACATTGAAGTTATTTTTATAGTATCGCCTGTATCCGCAGTTAGCATAACGCGCTATAGGATTCACCGGATTTCCCGTATCCACTCCCGGATGAGTTGCATAAGAAGGTTTACCATTAGGCAAAGTAAGAGGCATTGCATAAGCCGTGAGCAAGCGATAATCTTTTATTTCATCAAATAATGTTTTATTAGTAGCTATTGCACCGGCAGGAGTATTCTGTGTTTCAAACCGTCCATTCAAATCTAAACGGATATGTGTTGTCTTTGTCGGAGTAAAATCCAGATTCGAGCGGAAATTATAACGACGATAATAATAATTATTATCTACGTCTTCACCCCGTTGAATCGGTTCATAATGTTTCATCATACCCCCCTGGCTATAATAAGCCAACGAAGTAAAATACTTAACTAATTTGTTACCTCCACGAATATCAATCGCAAAACGCATGGAAGGAGAGCGTTTTGCCAATATGGTATTTACCCAGTCTACATTAGGATGCCCGTACGGGTCTTTTCCATTACGATAAAGTGCCAGGTCTTCCGGCGAGAACTGTAAGACAGGCTGCTCACTCAATCCATAAGCATCATTCAATTGCGCCTCATTATACAAAGAAGCGGTAGTATATGCGTCCAACACAGTCGGCATCTTAATTGTCTGGTTAAAACCGCCTTCCGCTGTAAAGTTAATAGTCGGTTTCCCTTCCTGACCACGAGTTGTTTTCACCACCAAAACGCCATTAGCTCCTTTCAAACCATAAACAGCAGTAGTAGAAGCATCTTTCAAAATAGTAATACTCTCTATTTCATTCGCACTTAATTGAGCCAACTGATCATAGGAATATTCAATATCATCCACAATAATAAGCGGTTTATTATCATCATTTAAAGAATTGACTCCACGAATAAAGAAATCAGCAGCATCCGATCCCGGCTTTCCGCTACGCTGTACGGAGAAGAAACCTGGCAAACGGCCGGCCAGCACATTATTTACACTACCCACAGGCACACGCTTAATTTCATCCGCTTTGATACTGCTGGCTGCACCGGTCATTGTAATACGGCGCTGCTGCCCATAACCAACAATTACCACTTCATCCAGTCCTTTGGAATCAGGTTCCAGTGTAACCTTAATAACACTCCGCCCTTTCAAATCTATAATTTGTGTTCGATAGCCAACGTATGAAAAAGTCAACTGTCCGTTTATATTGCTAACTTTCAGTTGAAAGTTTCCATCCAAATCGGCAATAGAACCATTTTTATGATTATTTGTTTCCTGAACGGTAGCACCAATCAAAGGTTCACCCTTTTCATCCAGAATCTGCCCCTTTACTAGTTTTTCATTCTGAGCGTTTATTGTTGTTCCCAAAAAGAGAAACAACAAGAATAATATGATATTCTTTGCATTCATAAGTATTCTGTTTACTGATTAGTAACCCGGATTCTGTTTAAGATTCGGATTAAATAAAACTTCATTGTTATCAATCGGAAGCAGATACATCCGATTATCCCAATATGGATTGGCTACTACCATATCATAATCGTAATGGAAGCTTTCATCGGCATTTTTTGTAATCTTCACCCCATGCAACGGTTTAGAGAGAACCTCTTCCGCAATTTTCCATCTACGAATATCCCAAAAGCGACTTTCCTCAAAAGCAAACTCACAACGACGTTCATTACGAATGATCTTGATTAATTCTTCGTAACTCATATTTCTCTTCAAGGTATACGGATTTAATCCTGCACGTTCACGTACCTGTTCTATCGCTGTATACACCAATTCGTCAGTAATCGTCCCCTGTCCCTTCGCTTTATTCAAGTATTCAGTCTGCGCTTCTGCATACATCAACAGAATGTCAGCATAACGAACAATCATCCATGCTCCCGGCATCGTTGCGTGATAGTTTGTTTTACTAAATGTCGAAGACTCTTCATCCTGTGCCAGATGACGTTTCAGATAATATCCGGTTTTAGTCCGTCTGACTTCATTATTCGGATTTTCCCTATTATTGTCAGTTCCACCTTCCGACATATCCAACGTGCGCTTCAACCATCTTCCACCATTATAAAATACAGTCTGACTCAGACGAGGATCGCGGTTTTCATAAGGGTTTTGAGGATCGTATTCTCCACTGGCTTTCGCTTCCTCAATTGTTTTTCCATTTTTCATAGGAAAAGCATCCACCAGTTCTTGTGTAGGACTAGTTTGTCCGTTACAGGCACCCAATTTCTTTGAGCCGGGATCTATTGTTCCCATAGGTGAATTCCGATATCCCCAGCTTTGAGCATAAGTACCATTTCCGGTCTGACCGTTTCTCAACCATAAAACCTCACCATTAATCGTAGTACGGCTTATGCGTGTACGATCTTTCTCCAGTTTAAATTGTCCGGAGTTTATAATTGTCCGGCAAAGGTCAGCGGCTTCTTTCCATCTTTCCATATCATTTTCCGGATATCCCAACCAGGGTTCTCCCGCATTTCCTGTACCATTAAACAAAGGGCTTGCCGCATATAGCATCATACGGGCTTCTACTCCCATCAATCCCCATTTACGAACATTGGAAAAATATTTATCGTATCCTTCAGCCTCACTATTCTTATCTTCATTCGGCGACTGGCGTTCTCCCAAGTCCGAATACGGACGAAGATTCTCTTTCACCGCAGAAAACTCATCCCTAATATATTGAACACACTCTGCGAAACTGCTTCTTTTCAGTTGTTTCAACTCCGGACTGTTCGCTTCAAACACCTGGTCACCAATTAAAGGTACTCCACCATACGTTCTGACCAACAACCAATAAAAATAAGCCCTCAAAGCACGAGCCTCATTACCATAATAATTTGCCTCCTCCAAGTCTGACCAGGGAACTTTCTTGTAATTATGCAGGAATATGTTGCAATAGCGTATCGCCTTATAAACAAGCTCCCAACTTTCACCATACCGGTCGGCAGCATCATTCATTTTGTTATTCAGTGAAAACATATTCGTTACAGAATAACCGGAATTAATCTGCGACCAAAGCTTGTTAGAAGCATCAGTTGGTATGGCATCATCAGTCAAAGCATCCAGCACTTGTCCGTTGACACGGTCATACCCGGTAGGAACGAATGAATAAATATAATTCAACCACTGTACGGCATACTCTCCGGTGTAGTCGTCTTCATCCCAAACATAAATATCTGTCTGCAACTCAAGCGGTTCGTTCTCCATATCCTCACAAGCTGAGAAAAATCCACCGCAAACAGCCAAAACGCACCAAACTAAATTCTTTATATATCGTTTCATCTCTTAAAGTTTTATACTTACACCAAAATTAATCGTACGTGTCAATGGATAATTAGAGCCCCATTCTTCCGGATCAATATCATCCCGCACATCAAAAATCTCAGAAGTTGTCAGCAGATTCATCCCATTGGCAAAGAAACGAATAGAAGGAATGCCAATCTTACGGGTCAGTGACGTAGGCAATGTATAGCCTATTTCCACATTCTTCAACCGGAAATAATCTGCATTATATAACCAGAAAGAAGATTTTACAGTATTATTATTATTTGCTCCGTACCAAACACGGGTTTGAGTATTCGTATGATTCGTAGGAGTCCATCTACCCAATACATAAGACGTAATAGCAGTATCACCACTCTTACCGGAACCATGCATAAAATCACCACTCAAATAAATCTGACGATTCAGCGTTCCCTGGAAAAACATGGAAAAATCAAATCCTTTATAATTAAACCCGGCTGTGATGCCATAATATCCTTTGGGTTTGGTATTCTCCAGATTAGTCTGGTCATTAATGTCGATAACCCCGTCATTATTCAAGTCTTTATAACGGATATCTCCTGGTTGGATAGTACTCTTTACTGCAGAAGTAAGAAATGCATTGCATTCATCAATTTCCTGTTGGCTTTGAAAAATTCCATCGGCAATATATCCATAATTCGAACTGAGGGGAGCCCCCACCGCAGTCATCCATGGATATGCTTTAGGCAGTTCCGGTATATAGTCAACTTTGGATTGTTCAAAACTTAGATTACCAGTAATATAGTAATTAAAGTTGCGGATGCGATCCTGCCAGCCAAGTGACAGTTCATAACCCTTATAAGAATACTCTGCACAATTTGTACGAGGATATGTATTTCCTACAATAGCAGTTTTAATTTCTGATGTTGCAACCACATCTGTAAATTTATTACGGTAATAATCAAAAGTCAGAGTCAAACGATCATCTAAAACTCCTAAATCAACTCCAACATTCAATTTCCGGGCCTTCTCCGGATCCAGTCTGGATGCCATTGCCTGCTCATACGAATACTTTAATCCGTAAGGTTCTCCACGTACATTTCCTGCATTGACACCGTATGCCTGAATGTATTCCGCATAATTACAAGTAGCTTGTCCTGTCAGCGCATAAGTGATACGAGGTTTCAATGTACTAAAAACATTCATCTCTTTTATAAAGTCTTCATTATGTCCATTCCAGGCAGCCCCAACTCCCCAATAATTAGCCCAACGGTTACCGGGGGCAAACCAGTTATATCCACCACGTGTAACAACAGCCTCAGCAAGATAACGATTGTCATAGTTGTAATTGACACGTGCCGAATAATTCGTGTAATTTTTCAGATACCCTTTGTTGAGAGTCTGATCCTGTATTTGGTTCAGGTCTCCAATAAGTACGGCAGAGACTTGATGCTTCCCAAAAGAACGATCATATCCAATCTGTCCTTTCAAATAAGTAATGCGATATCTTTGATCTTTATCACCCTCGTTTCCCTGGTCACCATCTAACCCCTTCTGTTCATAAACTCCATTTCCTTTATACCAATACGCTTTAAAGTTCTTTTTGCGCATAGTATAATAAGAAGTCGCACTATAATAGGAGCCTGTAGCTTCTACATATAGTCCTTTCAAAAGAAAATCCAAACGTTGATTAATAGTAAGGTCGAATGACATATGACGAGTATCCTTAAACTGATAACCCCGCCCTACCATTTGTCCATATAGGTTTTCATATGCATCATCTTTTGCGTCCTGATAAGAGCCATAACTTCCGTCCGGATTCAATATCGGGTATTTGTTTGGACGTGTAGATAACAACAAGCTGTAAATATTCCCCGTTCCACTTTGGTTTTTATTATATGCCGGCTCGTTGTAACGTTCTTGACGTCCTGCCAGATTTACTTGCATAAATGTAGATGGAGTGACCTGAACTCCTAAATTGGAACGCACAGAAAAGCGATTAGTCTGGGCATTTGTATTATAGTTATTAGCATCATCTGTTTTAAAGAACCCGTTCTCACGATACCAGTCCAAGTCGACAAAATAACGGAATGCTTTACTAGCCCCCTGTACATTAAAATTATAGCGGTGTACAGGAGCCGTTTCTTTCAGCACTTCTTTATACCAGTCTACATCGGGATAAAGATATGGATTTACATTATCACGATACTTTTGGATGAGCTCGGAGCTATAAATATAGCCATTCGGATCTTTTGTATCATTGATATTAGCTTCATTTACTAATGTCATAAAATCTACAGCACCCAGTTTGTCCGGCAATCTCAATGCTTTTTCAAATCCGGTTTCCACTGTAAATGAGAAACGGGGACGACCTTCATTCCCTTTCTTAGTAATCACGTTGATTACACCAGCAGCAGAACGTTGTCCCAACATTACAGTAGACAAACCATCTTTCAACACCTGAATACTCTCAATCTGTTCCGGATCCATCGTATAGAAATCACGTTCAACTCCATCTACCATAAACAGATTGGTACGAGAGTTACGAACCTTCCAGTTATAAGCCGCCTGCATACTGCCGCCCTGTTTAAAAGAAATATTTAACCCGGCCATACGCCCTTGAGCAGCTCCCAGAAAATTGTAGGTCGGCGAAGAAGCCAATGATGAATTGTCCACAAATCCAATCGTTTCTATCAGATTGTCTTTTTTCACAGTCCCCCGCAACAATTCAACATCCTTATTTTTACTTTCTAATCCCGGTAACACACGCGAGGCCAGTTGCACGATAAATCTGTTTTGACCTTTGTACGTAACTTCCTGAGTATAAAAATCAGGATGTACAAAATTGAGCGATGTACCTTTTTCCACAAGTAAGTCAAACTTTCCATCATCATCTGTCAGCACCTGGAGTTCACTTCCAGGAACCTGTACCAAAACCCCTGATAAGGGTTTCCCGTTTGCATCAGCCACTGTTCCTGTTATCTTTTGCCCGAATGCGGCATGAGTAACAGATACGAAGAACAGTGCGCAAACATAGCACTTAAAAAACCTTTTTTTGTTCATTGTACAAGATTAAAGTTTTACAATATGTTTTATTTTACCTTCTCTAAATAAAGCACTCTACTAGAGTAATCATTTTTCTTGTTCCTATCTACGAGATGATTGGCTGGTAACTCCAAGCCATTTGCCATAAGATATGCTCCACTAAAGATTTTTCCTTCAAAATCCAATGGTTGTTTGTCAATCCGGTTTAATTCGCAAATACGATATTCTGCATTGGGAGCTAAACCTGCCATTTTTACACGTGGTAAATGCTGATTGTAAAAGTGCTCTAATTTCCACCAATAGAATACGGCTTTATCTTTTTCCGGTGAAGTATACATTAAGGAAGCAACCCCTAGCTTATCATAAGGTGAAACCAATCGATAAATATCACCCAACTGAACAACCGGACGGATTTCCTTATATTCAGCAATAGCCTTACGACAAAGTTCTTTTTCTTCATCTGTCATGTCTTTAGGTTGGATTTCCATTCCCAAACGTCCGCTCATTGCCACATCAATACGATATTTTAAAGGAATAGTACGGAAAGTTTGATGATTGGGTGCAGCACTTATATGAGAAGCCATCGCAATCGCCGGAAAAAAGTAGGACGTTCCCCATTGCATATATATACGCTGCAAAGCATCTGTATTATCACTCACCCAAAACTCATCAAAATAGGGTAATACCCCATAATTGGCACGGCCACCACCTTGGGCACATGCTTGTATCGTCAAATCGGGATATTTCAGACGGATACGCTGGCAAATACTTTCAAACCCACGATGATAAGCTATATACAGATCACTCTGTTCCTCTTTATTCAAATAATTGGATCCATGATTCATAATAGACATATTAGCATCCCATTTGATATAATTGATGTCAGGGTGTTTAGCCATCAAATTATCTACTATATGAAAGATAAAATCTTGCACTTCCGGATTAGTCAAGTCGAGTACAACTTGTGTGCCTCCACGTCCCAAAACCAATTCGCGTTCCGGAGCCTTCAATACCCAATCCGGATGCTTTTCATATAATTCACTTCTTGTATTTGCCATTTCCGGTTCAATCCAAATTCCGAATTTTATTCCCCGTTGATGAGCAGCATCAATCAGTCCCTCAATGCCGGAAGGAAGTTTTCTTTTATCTACAACCCAATCTCCCAAGGACGTTTTATCAGTCCGACGGGGATATTTATCACCAAACCAACCGTCATCCATTACAAACAATTCGCCTCCCATAGACGCTATATCCGTCATCATTTGGTTCATCCGCTCCTCATTTATTCCAAAGTATACTCCTTCCCAACTATTCAGCAAAATCTTACGCAACTTTGTTCCATTAGCCAGCTTATGCAATCGGGCCCAACGATGAAAATTACGACTGGTTCCGCTTAATCCTTCATCACTATAAGTCAAAGCTAATTCAGGTGTGCGGAATAATTCGTTTTTTTTCAAACTATAAATTGAATTGTCTTCATTAATCCCTGCATAAAAATGGTGATAATCACTTTCATCTGTGTCAATACGTAATTTATAATTTCCACTATAGCATAAAGCAGCACCTATAACCCGTCCTGCGTTCTCCTGTGGTTGCCCGTCAAGTGAAAACATAACTTCAGCGTGGGCTGTGTGAGAATTACGTACTCCATCTTTATTCTTGATCACCTTCATACCCGGCTCCAATGGTTCCTGCACTAAACGTCCTTCATTTGCCCATGCCCCATATAAGTGTGACAGCCAGACATTTCCTCTACGAACCGGCAAATAGGCAGACGCAAACTGATTGAGTACTACCGCATTTTTTTCCTGATGGCTGATTTCGCTCCAGATCTCAATCATGTCGACATCCTGATAAGCTTTATAGCACATCTTTACATAAAATGGGTAGACTTTATCCTTCAATAAAATTGTAGTCAGCTCTGCTTTGTTCTGCTGTAAAACATCAACTTTTACAACTTTCAATTGAAGAGTCATATTACCATCACTATGCTTCACAGCTAAAGCAGCCTCCGACGGACAATTTAGTCCATAAACAGGATAAGCAAGAAGTTTACTCTTTTCTGTCTCTCCCATAGTATGGACGTCCACCTCCGACAGCTTAGCGCCATAATATACAAACTTCAATTCACCATCTACGGGTGCTGAAAGTAATAGTGAAGTCTTTGGCGTGGATATTAATATGCTCCGGGCAGATAAATAACAGGAAAAACAACACAAACAAATCAATAAAAATAAATTTCTCATTCTATATCAAATAATGAATTACAATTACTTCAGATAATTTTTCAGTTCATCCAGAGAAGAGAACGTTTTTATCCAGTCGACCGTATAAGCAGGAACAGATAATCCCGGCATTTTAAAACGGATTCGGGTAGACCACGGCTTATCAGTAGGCACCATAAAGTCTTTGCCAAACGGCTTCTCTCTTAAGTCATAATACTGTACATCGCCGATCTTCCCGGAACACACATAATAATTATTGCCAAAGTTTCCTTTCTCCGTTTCAAATGTGCAAGTATAAGGTACTCCTTTATCATTCAGCCCTAAATCACTACTGATTTTAATAGCTAATATAGGATATTTCCCCGCATGAAGAGTTGCGATATAACGAGCAAAATCACCTCTGTAAGCTCCGCTGCTCAATGACATGCTTATAACCATCTTGCCATCTTCCACAACAGCGGATGCACCGGCAGTTTCTGATGCCCATCCTTTCAAAGATTTGTCAAAAACATCATCAATCAACCCATTCTTATTTTCCGAAGGAGTAAGTGCACCACCTTCATAAAAGAGTAACGAACCGTATCCCAAATGCTCACCACCATTATTTTTGTCACTTTCAGGACGCAATTCTTTCAAAACCTCTTCTGTATAAGGCATTTTTAACCCCTTGCGGATAACATAATGATTATAGACATTCTCAAATATGGGTTTTATTTGAGCACGATTAGCCGTTGATATTACATTCCAACTACAATATTTTCCGGTCACATCCGTCCATGTTTTAAAAGGTACTTCATAGCCCCAATTATATTGAGCCATATACTCAAACCCCTTCAAAAGCGCATTGTCAAATAGTTCATACAGGTCAATACCTTGTTTGTATGCCATTTCACAAGTAGCTGCCATACATCCTAATCCAAATGCCGGATGCGCCTGGTCTCTGCCGCTCTCTTGACATTGCCCTGTGGTGTGGTCTATGTAATTGGTTATTGTTCCATTGTCATGTCCGTTCAAGTAATAATCCAGAGCACGGTTGAATCGTTTTACATCATCAAGAAAAATAGCACATGCCATATATCCTTTATTCACACTCGCTCCCCAGTTTCCATTCGAATACGGCGCCACCGAATAAAAGGTCTTTTCCATTGTAGCAACAAAAACTTCAGACAGCATTTTTCCTATTTTCTGAATGTCCTCACCCGTAATACCGTTTGAATAAGAATACTTCAATATTTCAGCAGCATAGGCAGGGGAAAAGGCAAGGCTGGTATTCAGCGCACAGTCTTGTATATCAGGAATAATTTTAAGCGTTCCGGCATATGCAAGCAGTATTTCTTTGGCTTTTTCAGCATGTGCAACTTCACCTGTAAGTTTCCACATAATAGCATTTTGAACTGCAGCATTAAAATCATTCGTAACTTTAGATCTATTATCTGTCCAAACTCCTTCGTTTCGAGCAGATATATATTCGAACGGCCCATTCATCGTATAATTGGACGAAGCGAGAGCACTCTCCTTTAAACTCTCATAAGAACCATATCCAGGATATTCCCGAGCCTCTATCACTCTTTTCATCCGGGCAAAATCGTCATCAGTATGTACTATACCGGGATGCTTAAACGAAAAATTATTCGGATCGACAGCAATCTGAACCTTGTCATTCTTTTCCGGCACTAATTGAATTCCATTATCACTACATGATGATAAGGAAAACGACAAGCTGGTTAACGTAAATAATAAAAATCTTTTCATGGGTATAAATATTTTAGGGTTAATCATATTACATACTTTCTCATATATTCACGCACTTCCTTACGACTGGTAAGCAAATGGTTTTCAACCGTACGAGGTGAAATATTAAGTTTCTGAGAAATCTCGCGGGAAGACATTCCTTCAAAACGATTCATTACATAAACCGCTCTACGTTGAGGTGGCAACAAACTCAATTTATATTTTTCACGAGACAACAGGTCATCAGCTATCATACGGTTTTCCGCCTCTTCCGTATATCTCTCCATATACTCATACATATAAGAAGAAGCAGCTCTTTCTTTATATAAACGACGCAGATAATCAATAATCAGGTTATGGGAAATTGTGAATATAAATGACTTTATAGTATCTTCGCGGAGCATTTGATCATAATCCATCAAACGCAGAAACACATCTTGTGACAAATCCTCCGCATCTTCTTTATTACCTATCTTATAATAAATATAAAGATTAACTAACCGATGATACTTTACATAAAAATCAGCAATCAACTGGGTAGATGTAATTATTGTGTCTTTCATTCCTCTAATGTTTTTTGGGTGAACTTTATTCTGGAAATCAAATTATCAATATTCCGAACTAAAAAAGTTCAAATCCCATTGATCCATCCATTTTATTTTAAACTTGTTTTCCTCAAACTGAATAGGCAGCCAAATATATCTTCCGTCTATCGGATTATTAGGTTTCCACCTATCACCCATATAGATAAATGCATTCTTTTTCCCTTGAACCGGGAGAATGTAGGTACTTTGAGAATAGAACGTTTTTTCCGAGTTCTCACCCACACATGGATTCCCTAATTCAGTCCATGGGCCCCAAATAGAAGGAGCCACTGCACTACGTGCTGCATTAGGGGCCCAGCCGGTACACCCGGAACCCATAAAATAATAAAGACCATCTTTTTTAAACAAAGCCGGTGCCTCCATATACCGTTCTTCAAACACTCTTACGTATTTTCCTGTATAATCCAAATAGTCATCAGTTAGCTCTGCGATATGCAAAGTACGGTTATCTTCTGAAGCAAATATATGATAAGCAACTCCATCATCGTCTACAAATAATTGCTGGTCACGCACCATCTGACCATTATTTAAATCACGCACATATATATGCTTTCCTCCTATTTCATTATTATCTACATTAACAGGAAAACATCCGGGAGTAGCCCGAGTACTACGAATAAAACGATAAGGACCGGTCACTTTATTTGCGATAGCAATACCTGCCCGTGCACTCCTATATCCATTCCCCTTCAGTTCCAGATGAAACCACATGACGAATTTCTTTGTTTTAGAATTATAAATAACTTTAGGGCGTTCAAGAATACATCCTTTTTGAATATCACTATTCATATCATCATCTACTTGCAATGCAATCCCTTCGTCAGTCCAGTTGTACAAGTCTTTAGAAGAATAACAATGTACACCAACCTGTGCCGTATTACCTGTTTTTCCTTCTATTTTATGTTCACCAAACCAATAATAAGTCTTTTTATAAATCAACATTCCACCACCATGTGCATTTATATGCACACCATTATTATCTTTCCACAATTGCCCGGGAGAAAAACATTGATAATTTTGTGCTTTCATTGAAAAGACACTGCATAGTAATATACAAAATACTAAAACCTTCATCTATTCTAAGTATTAAATGATTTTTCAATTCTGTTCCGTTTCTTTCTCCAGTACTCTGAATTCATTATCATTTCCAGAAAAAGAATTTGTTTTTATCTAAACTCCATGATGCAAATATAGAATCGAAAAAATTAAAAATACAGCCTTCCTATCTCACAAATATTTCACTCTATAAAGCAGAACACAAACCAGAGGCAATACACTGATAAACAATAAATTAGACATAGTAAACCCAGAGTCTCAAATTATTATATGAGACTCTATAAGAAGAGAAAAGTAAAAAAAAAGGAGAAAAAGGAGCTAAATCTTAGCATCTTCCTGCAGCTTAATATACTCTGCAGGAGTTATACCATTTGCTTTTTTAAAATAACGGAAAAAAGAAGTTCTCGAACTGAATCCACACGATTCCATTAAAGCATTCAGTGTATATTTGGCATGTTCGCCTTTGCTCACTAAACGTTTAAATTCTGCAATGCGATAATCATTAATATAGTTATAGTAATTTTGTTTCAAATACTGATTAAACAGATACGACAAAGTATTAGAAGAGACTCCCATAATAGAAGCCAAATCTGCAATTTTCAAATCCGGATTTGTATATGGCTTGTTTTCCCGCATTACCTTCTCCAATTTTTCAAACAAGTCCTTACACTCTTCAACAGAGAAATTACTAGTCTTATATTTTTCTTCTATCAGCAAGTCTGCATCTTCTTGCCTATTCAGCATTTCTACTCCTCCCGATATAGCAGTTTTCATTTTCTCTTTTTTCTTCATCCAAGCATAATAAGCAAATGAAAGTAACAGCATAATAGAGAGTAGGATAATCCCCACAGTTTTTAAAGAAACTGGTGAAGACAAATGAATATGCAAACATGTTTCAGAACCAGCATCTCCGGCACGACGCACTTTGAATGTATAGTTGCCCGAGGACAAATCATAAAAAGTCATTTCGGACTTTCCTGTAAGAACTTTCCAACTTTTATCTACACCTTCCATCCGGCATTCATAGGACATATAATCAGGATTCGTAAACACAAGTCCGGAAAAACAAATTGTCACATTATTCTGAGACGCATCTAATGAGACTTCATATATTCCATCTTTGTTTTTAATAATCGGAGCATCTATCTGTTCCCCATTCGCGCGAATAGCAGAGATGACTGTTGAATAATCCAACTTATATTTTTTATTTTCCCAATCAGCGGGCAAACTAATCAGCCCTCGTGCATTTCCAAACCATATACTGCCATCCTCATCTATCACCGGAGCACAAGCTAAAAAAACAGGACTAGGAATCCCGTCTGCAAAATTATAGGGAATGAAAGTATCTTCTTTGTCATATCGATACAACCCGTTATTTGTTCCTATCCACAGCCACCCTTGCTTATCTTCTATCACAAACATGGCATCTTTTCCTTCCAAAAGGGTATTAGGTTGTACCCTTCGAAAACGCTCCATAGATAAATCTGATATGAATATGTTCCCTTTGTATGGCAAAAAATAAAGTTCATGCTTCGAATCTTCATACATTCCGCAAATTTTCTCTTCATGTACAAATTCGTCAGGAAAAACACCTGTCCTTTTTATAGAATCAGAAAGAGGATCCCATATGCAAATTCCTTTTTCCGTGCATATCCATCCTTTATGAGTAGAATCAAAATAGATTACATAAATATTTCCTTCCGGCAAATGAGAGTTACTGCTGGAAAAATGCTTCATTTGCTTTCCATCTTTATAACGATAAATCCCTGCCGACGTTCCAATCCATAGGTTATCATCCTTATCAGCATTCATACAGAATATATGCCCGTTCACAAAAGGTATCGGCTGTTCCGGTGCAAAATCTCTTATTTCTTTCGTATGCAAATCAAACACGTACATTCCACCACCATACGTCCCAATATACACTTTACCTTGCAATACATAACTACAAGCTATTATACTGGAACGCAATTGCGGAGAGGTAAATCTTGTCACACAGTTTTCATTTTCATTTATATAAAACAGCCCGTTACGGGAACCTATTAATTTCTCGTCCTTACCTATATATATAGTACGGATCGGTATATCTTTTGAGGTAAAGTACGGAGTACTATAAACCGAGAATAATCCACTTTGGTAAACCGTATAGTCTAATCCTAATTGGCACAATCCGACCCATATTATCCCTTCACGGTCTACCAATAGTGAATAAACAGAGTTGGAACGTAATCCTTTTCCATTCTCCGGGTCATAACAGAAGGAACGGACAACCTTATTTTTTTTTGTAGAAACAAAATGCACGCCATTCCCATCAGTCCCCACATAAAGGATATCCTTCCCATCACAAGATAAAGCTCTAATCACATTACATCCCAAACTAAGGTAGTGCTGAAACTTACGTGTATGCATATCAAAACTCAAGAGCCCATGTTCCATTGTTCCCAAATACAATGTAGAATCTATACATGTAATATTCCGATATGAAAAGTCAGCTTCGCTTTCTACTAAATTATTTACATAATGAGTAATTTGCCTGTTATCCAATCCCATAGAATACAGACCATTCTTGGTTATTAGCCACAATATTTCCCCTTTCAGATATAGTCCTATTATAAAGTTAGCGGAAGAGAAAATATTTGTATCTAACAAAATAGTTTCTATTTTTCCATCTTTCAGTATATGAAGACCGGTTTCACTACCAATATATAAAGTGTTCTGATTATCTTTTATAACAGAACGAACTCCATTTTTTATTATCTCCGGAGCCACTCGTTCTACCCTATCCTGCCCTATTTGCCAAAACCCGCCATCAGTTCCTACCCATAACTGATTTCCTGTTGTCTCAACAATAGCATTCACCCATTTCATTCTTTCACTGGAAGCATATATTGGATAATGTTTAAGATGTACTCCATCAAAACGCTCCACCGAAGTAGCCGTCCCTATCCACAGATACCCACAAGAATCTTTATAAAGGGCACCGATCACCAAATCCGAAAGTCCTTCTGCTCCTGATAGTCCACGAAACACATTGGACTGAGCATAAATCGAAATACTAAATATTGATACTAAAAGGTAACCTATCAATCTATTTTTCATAGTCTTTACTTTATAATCATTGCATCGGGAAAACAAAGATAGCAAAAAACAGATATTCAGTTATCTTATAATACTTGTTTTTGTTTTTCCAAGAGTATTATTATTGGGATTACCACACCTAATACTCAATTCTAGTACAGTTATAAATCAAAAGTACTGCTTCTTCTCCCCTTATCTATTAATAGAAAAGTTGCTGTCTATTAGATGCAAATTTCCTTTAGTCTAACAGCAAAGTTGTATTTGCCTAATTACAAACTATAAACGCAAGCTTTGATTATATAAATGCAAGTTCCGTTTTTATAATCAAAGCTTTCGTTTATAAAAACGGAACTTGCATTTATAGTTTAATATTAACCAAAAACAAGTTTGCCGCTAATGAAGAAGAAGTTTATTCTTAATGCAAAAGAAGTTATCTATTAACTAATTGGAAGTAAAGTGGTATTGGACAAGGAAGGAGTCAGGCAGGACAGGGATTCCGGAACAGCGATACCTTTCTAAAAGAGGAAGAAATAAAGATAGTCCTTCAAATTAGCGCGTAAAGCCTTCAATGCCTTACCGATATGATAATCGACACCTTTGACGCTGATATTCAACGTATCGGCTATTTCTTTTATAGATTTGTTCTCATAGCGGCTCATTCTGAAAACATTCCGGGTTTGTAGCGGCAATGTATCCAATGTTCTGTTGACAATCCTGTTAATCTCTTCCGAGAAAATATCCGTCGGATTGCAGGCGTCCAAAGAAGAGATGCGGAAGTCAAGCTCATAGAGTTCGTCATTCAGGATATTCTCACGAGCTTCCATCCGCAGATGTTCGTTTCGCAGATGATTCAACGATTGGTTCTTTACTACGGTCATCAAGAAAGCACGGATATTATCCACTTCTTCCGTTTTCATCGTAGTCCATAAGGTAATCATCGCTTCGGAAGCTATATCTTTCGACAGCATTTCATCATGGAGATAGGATTTGGCGAATAGAAAGCAACGTTGATAATACTCTGAATAGATATTATCAAATGTCATATTGGAGTCTGTGACGTTACCCGGCTTTCTCATTTATCAGATTCTTATTGGTGGAGCAAAGATAAACCAAAAAAGTTATCTTCCAAAAATCAACTATAAAAACTAAAAGACACCCCATATCAAACTTCCGGTTTTCCACTGCCCTTGAAATATTTTCGTCTTATCTACTATACACTTCCGCTTTTTTTCGTACTTTTACCCCTTGTTGGGAAGAAGTGCCTTTCCAACCCTTGAGAACAGAAAAAGAAAAAACAATATATAAAATGAATCACAAATGGAATTATCGACCCATTACACCCGAACAGGCAGAGATAAGCCAGACATTGGCCCAGGAATTAGGGATTAGCCCGATTCTTGGACAACTTTTGGTACAGCGGGGAATTACGAAGGCAGCAGATGCCAAGAAGTTTTTCCGCCCGCAGTTGCCCGACCTGCACGATCCGTTCCTGATGAAGGATATGGATATTGCAGTAGAACGTCTGAACAGGGCGATGGGAAAGAAAGAACGTATTCTAATTTATGGAGATTATGACGTAGACGGTACTACTGCCGTGGCATTGGTCTACAAGTTTATTCAACAGTTCTATTCGAACCTTGATTATTACATACCCGACCGATACAATGAAGGGTATGGCATTTCTAAAAAAGGAGTGGACTACGCCGCAGAAACCGGTGTAGGACTGATTATTGTACTCGATTGTGGAATTAAAGCAGTAGAAGAAATCACTTATGCCAAAGAGAAAGGGATTGATTTCATCATCTGCGATCATCATGTACCGGATGATGTGCTTCCGCCTGCCGTAGCTATTCTGAACGCCAAACGCCTGGACAATACGTACCCGTACACTCACCTTTCCGGTTGTGGAGTCGGTTTCAAGTTTATGCAGGCATTCGCTATCAGTAACGGTATCGAGTTCCACCACCTGATTCCTTTGCTGGATATTGTAGCTGTGAGTATTGCATCGGACATCGTTCCGATTATGGGTGAAAACCGTATCCTCGCCTACCACGGTCTGAAGCAACTGAACAGTAACCCGAGCATTGGTATGAAGGCTATTATCGACGTATGCGGACTTTCTGAAAAGGAAATCACCGTCAGCGATATTGTGTTTAAAATCGGACCGCGCATCAATGCATCAGGACGTATTCAAAACGGAAAAGAAGCCGTAGACCTGCTGACGGAAAAAGATTTCTCGGTAGCACTTGAGAAAGCCGGACAAATCAACCAGTACAACGAAACCCGGAAAGACCTCGACAAGAGTATGACGGAAGAGGCAAACAACATCGTTGCCAATCTGGAAGGATTAGTGGATCGCCGCTCCATCGTGCTCTACAACGAAGAATGGCACAAAGGAGTGATTGGTATCGTAGCTTCCCGTCTGACAGAAGTGTACTACCGCCCTGCCGTGGTACTGACCCGGACGGATGATATGGCAACAGGTTCCGCACGTTCAGTTTCCGGCTTCGACGTATATAAAGCAATCGAGCATTGCCGCGACCTGCTGGAAAACTTCGGGGGACATACATACGCCGCCGGACTGTCGATGAAAGTGGAAAACGTGAATGCCTTTACCAAACGATTCGAAGAATACGTTTCACAGCATATCTTACCGGAACAAACCAGTGCCGTTATCGAGATTGATGCTGAAATAGATTTCAGGGATATTTCATCCAAGTTCTTCAGCGACCTGAAAAAGTTTAATCCTTTCGGTCCTGATAACACGAAACCTATTTTCTGCACTCATCATGTTTATGATTACGGAACAAGTAAAGTGGTGGGACGCGATCAGGAACATATCAAACTCGAACTGGTCGATAATAAATCGAATAATGTAATGAACGGTATTGCGTTCGGACAGAGTTCGCACGTGCGCTATATCAAAACGAAACGTTCGTTCGACATCTGTTACACCATTGAAGAAAACACGCATAAGCGTGGCGAAGTCCAACTTCAAATCGAGGATATAAAGCCGATTGAATAAGTATCAGGAGATATTAAAACAATATTGGGGATATGACTCCTTCCGCGACTTGCAGGAGGAGATCATCACCAGTATCGGCGAAGGCAAAGATACACTGGGACTTATGCCGACCGGAGGCGGTAAGTCCATCACTTTTCAAGTGCCTGCTCTCGCCCAGGAAGGGATTTGCATTGTCATTACTCCTCTCATCGCCCTGATGAAAGATCAGGTGCAAAACCTGCGTAAACGCGGCATCAAGGCGCTTGCCATCTATTCAGGCATGACACGGCAAGAGATTCTCACTGCTCTTGAGAATTGCATCTTCGGTAATTATAAATTCCTCTATATTTCTCCGGAACGTCTGGACACGGACATATTCCGTACCAAACTGCGATCAATGAAAGTCTCCATGATTACGGTCGACGAAAGTCACTGTATCTCACAATGGGGATATGACTTCCGTCCTGCTTACCTGAAAATTGCCGAAATACGGACATTGCTACCGGGAATTCCGGTACTGGCACTTACGGCGACCGCCACTCCGGAAGTAGTGAAGGATATTCAAGCCCGCTTGGATTTCCGTGAAGAGAATGTTTTCCGCATGAGCTTCGAACGGAAAAACCTGGCGTATATCGTCCGACAAACGGATAACAAAACTCAAGAGCTGTTGCATATCTTACGAAAGATACCCGGCAGTGCCATTATCTATGTCCGCAACAGACGACGCACCAAAGAAATCACCGAGTTACTGGTAAACGAAGATATTACCGCCGACTTCTATCACGCCGGACTGGATAATGCCGTAAAAGATCTCCGCCAAAAACGCTGGCAAAGCGGAGAAGTTCGTGTAATGGTAGCGACAAATGCCTTTGGAATGGGGATTGATAAACCCGACGTGCGCATCGTATTGCATCTCGATCTCCCCGACTCTCTCGAAGCTTACTTCCAAGAAGCCGGTCGTGCAGGAAGGGATGGTGAAAAAGCGTATGCTGTAATCTTATACACCAAAACGGACAGAACGACGCTGCACAGGCGCGTTGTGGATACTTTCCCCGACAAGGAGTATATTCTCAATGTCTACGAACATTTGCAGTATTACTATCAGATGGCAATGGGCGACGGTTTCCAATGTGTCCGCGAGTTTAATCTGGAAGAGTTTTGCCGGAAGTTCAAATACTTCCCGGTTCCGGTGGACAGTGCACTGAAAATATTGACTCAAGCCGGCTATCTGGAATATACGGACGAACAGGATAATGCCTCTCGTATTCTTTTCACGATTCGCCGGGACGAACTATACAAATTGCGAGAAATGGGAACGGAAGCTGAAGCACTGATACAGACGATTCTCCGCTCTTACACCGGAGTATTCACCGACTATGCCTATATCAGCGAAGCAACCCTGTCCATACGTACCGGACTGACCCGCGAACAAATTTATAATATACTGGTCACGCTTACCAAACGTCGTATCGTGGATTACATTCCGCACAAAAAGACACCTTATATTATATACACCCGCGAACGGCAGGAACTTCGTTTTGTGCATATTCCTCCTTCCGTCTACGAAGAACGCAAAGCCCGGTATGAAGCCCGCATCAAAGCGATGGAAGAGTATGTCACTTCGGAGAATGTGTGCCGGAGCCGGATGCTGCTCCGTTACTTCGGAGAGAAGAACGAGCACAACTGCGGACAATGCGATGTTTGTCTTAGTCACCGTGCAACCGATGCCCTGACCGAGAATTCTTTCGATTTCGAGGAACTGAAAAAGAAAATATCAGAATTACTCACCCAGAAACCGCTGACACCAGTAGAAATAGCCGATAAGATAGAAGCGGAAAAAGAGAGCATCAGCGAAGTCATCCAATATTTATTGGAGGAAGGTGAATGGAAGATGCAGGATGGAATGATACATATTTCAAAATAAGTTACTACCTTTGCAAAGTAACTCAAAAATAACACACCATGCCGAACTTTTTTAAATCTTTCTTCTCCGGTAAGTCGGAAACTCCGGAAAGTGAAAAACAGAAAAACGATCAGAAAAATTTCGAGATTTTTAAATACGACGGTTTACGTGCGCAACGCATGGGACGTCCAGATTATGCAGTAAAATGTTTTATTGAAGCTCTTGCCATCAAGGAAGAGTTTGAAACAATGGGCTATCTTAGCCAACTCTATATCCAGATGGGGGAAACGGCAAAGGCCCGCGAGCTATTGGAAAAGATGGCTGCTATGGAACCTGACGTCACAAGCACTTTCCTGACACTGGCCAATGTATGCTTCATCCAGGAAGATTATCAGGCTATGGAAGAAGCTGCCAATAAAGCGATTGCCATCGAAGAAGGAAATGCCGTGGCTCATTATCTATTAGGGAAAGCCCGTAAGGGACAGGATGACGACCTGATGACTATTGCCCATCTCACCAAAGCAATCACTTTGAAAGATGATTTCATTGAAGCTCGCCTATTACGTGCGGAAGCTTTGATGAACCTGAAACAGTATAAAGATATGATGGAAGATATAGATGCTGTGCTCGCCCAGAATCCGGAAGAAGAGACAGCCATGCTCCTGCGCGGAAAAGTGAAAGAAGCAGACGGCAAGGACGAAGAGGCAGAAGAAGATTACAAACTGGTGACGGAAATAAACCCGTTCAACGAACAGGCATACCTTTATTTAGGGCAACTTTATATCAACCAGAAAAAACTGACGGAAGCCATCGGCCTGTTTGATGAAGCCATCGAACTGAATCCGAACTTTGCGGAAGCCTACAAAGAACGCGGACGCGCTAAATTACTGAATGGTGATAAGGACGGTTCGGTAGAGGACATGAAGAAATCTCTGGAATTGAATCCGAAAGAGGAAGCTGGTCTGAACGGAGAATTCAAGAACCTGGGACCAAAGCCTGAAGCACTTCCCGGCATCTTTTAAGTATCCTTTTCATCTATTTTAGGCAAGAAAACAAAAAAAGTATCGTTTTTTGTTTGCATCTAACAGAAAATTATTACTTTTGCCCCAGAATTAGA
>OHAE01000734.1_pt1 | contig 28776 bp, 23 predicted proteins | sample 1577061 | NCBI WGS metagenome assembly OHAE01 (sample SAMEA3541535, study PRJEB24748) | human gut metagenome | biome: human gut; feature: human-associated habitat; material: faeces | place: China | collected 2012
GTCGCTTAATGGTGCTATATTTCTCAGATGCGGCTGGCACGAATAACGTAGTTCGTGCCGGCGCGCCTGGAAAATAGAGTACTTTAGGAGCTTTACGGTTCTGAATGAAATAAAGGCAGATAAACCGGATGCCTATATTTTAGAACAGTTGGGCTGTGCGGGTTATTTGCAGGCTAGTTCGAATATCTCTTTACTATATTCTTTGTTCAGTTTTACATAATTACCTACTAATTCACCTTTGTTTTCATGCAGTTTTTTCACTAGCAGTTCAATATCAGGATGTTCTATACCCAATTCTTTGAAATTGACCGGCAGGCCCATGTATCTGAAAAAATGCTTCAATCGTGATATGCCGGCAAGTGCCATTTCTTCCAAATCCTCATTCTCGGGAACTCCGAAAACGCGGTTTGCAAACCGGGCAATCTTTTTCGGGTTATGTTCTGCCATGAATGTCATCCATGCAGGTACGATTACTGCTAGTCCTGCTCCATGTGTCACATTATATACAGCACTGATTTCATGTTCCAGAAAATGTGATGCCCAGTCTTCCTCACAACCTACTCCGCAAGTACCGTTATGGGCAATTGTCCCACACCACATGATATTGGCGCGTGCTTCGTAATCGTTCGGGTTCTGCTTCACTTTATATGCTTCTTTGATGATAGCCATCAAAGTCCCTTCACACAGCCGGTCACTGATTTCTACATCGGGAGTGTTGGTAAAATAACGTTCCATAATGTGTACCATCATATCGGCAATGCCACAAGCTGTCTGGTAGGGGGGGAGAGTATAGGTCAGTTCCGGATTCATCACAGCAAAAACAGGCCGTAGTAATTCCGGTACACGCAAACTTAGTTTTTGCAGACCTTCCAGTTTGGTAATCACCGTATTGCCCGAACCTTCGCTGCCGGCAGCGGGAATAGTAAGTACCACACCCACTTTTAAGGCCTTCTTCACTTTGGCTTTTCCGATGCATCATCATATTCTCATTGATTATCAATGGTTTGCCTCTTAAAAGGTAGACTACTCAAAAATTTACTTGTTTTTTTGCGAAAAATCGAAGATTTAACGTTTTTTTTCATCGACTCCCTCCGAACAGAGGGGAAAAGGCAAAAACAGCCTTTTTGGACCCCGACAGACCCAGTTTGCAAAGATAGGGCATGTCGGGGTTTATTTCGCCAAAATGGGCTGTAAAATCGAGGATGGATTCACGGATATTTTCGGATTCCAATTGTGGAATTTTGTCTTTGGTCGGAGTGTCATTTTGCTTGGCTTTGATAACACCAGGAGCACACATAAATTTTGCAGCCAAAAGAAAAAGGATGTAGCCATTTTGCCCTGGCGCAGCCATCTCTTTTCTTCCCTTATTTTGACTTTACTTTAATGAACGTATATATGAATACGGGGATAAAGTAAAGTTGATGATTTCATGGAAAAGTGTATAAATGGAGTCCGATTCACTTGAAAAAATGTAAAAAGAGTGAGAAAAATGAATTTCCCACTCTAATTGAAGCATTAATTTAATGTGATATTACCTGAACTGTTCATTGATTTGTATATCAACAGCCATGTCATCTTTTCTAACTTCATAAAACGATGAAGGTTCATAATAGATATTGACAGGCATATGGCATGTCACATTTGTGTGTTGCTGAATATAGTCTGATTGTCCGAACATTATCTGTTCGATGTCATTGCAGAACATGATAGATTTATCATTTGCCATTTTGCCTAAGACTTCTCTTGTCGTAAATCCAGGTGTCCTGTTGTCAGGCACCAAGAAGAAGATGTAATCTTTTGCACGACTCATAGCCACGTTGATAATATTCTGGTTGTTTACATGCGCGTTCTGTCCAACGTTCATTGGAGGATTGAGAACTACTATCATTATATCGCATTCATCTCCTTGGAAGCTATGAACCGTACCGCAACTTATCATACAAACGTCATTTGATATGTCTCTTAGTTCAATCATCTGTTTGATACAGTCTGCTTGTTTCTTATAAGGACATACTATTCCGATAGAATATGGTTCTTTCGGCTTTTCGTCTGCTATTCTTTGGGCGATATAACCCGCATATTCATATCCAAATATCGCAGAATAGAGGTGGAAGGCAGATTCATCGATCGAATCTAAGCCATAAAGATTATCAAGCAGTTCTGTCTTGAAGCCCACGAAGTTGATACTTGAGATCTTGAATCCAAGATCAAGCTTCTTCTGACTGTCTTGAGTTCTGTTCGGTTTGACAAGTCCGTTATAGCTGAATTCGCTGACCAATTCTCCAATAGTAGGGATAGAACGGTATTGAATATTCAGACACTCAACCTGAGGGTTCTTCTGAGCCGCAGCAAAACTGTTTAGTCCGACCATCTGGTATATGTTCTCAGGTTGGATTTCATTCTGCCTTACCGGTTGAATCTGCTTAGGATCACCAGAGATGATGAACTGACAATCATGGCTCTTGTAGAGAATAAATACCATAGTCACTATATCCATCATAGATGCTTCATCTATGATGACATAGTCCCAGTGGTGGTCGCAAATTATTTCCTCATATGGCATGAGGTAATCGTATGCATATCTTGCTGCAGTAGTGACAACAACATGGTGTTCTTCTGAGTCAATGAATTCATCATCTCTCGTATAGACATTGCTGGATTGCAGATACTCAAGGCTCTCCGTGACTCCATACCTGAAAGTACATGGCGAACAAGACTTCACAGCATTCAGTCTGGATGCAATAACATCCGCTGCCTTGTTGGTTGGAGTCAGCACAAGAATGTCCAATGGAGAATCGTTGCTTGTAATGATCTCTTCTATTCTGGCAACCAAACGTGTAGTCTTTCCAGTTCCAGGAGGACCATAGATATACTTTATGCAGTCTGGAAGATTATCCTTTAGATTGTACTCGTCAGGGAAATCAAGTCTTATGAACTGCTTTGTCAGAGAATCTATGTGGTTGGCCGTAGCGCCGTTTGCAACTAGTCTCACCTTGTCCGCATCATTGATTTTAGTTTCTAGTTCGGAGGCATTATCATAGAATGCCCATATAGCATCTTCTGTGAAATACTGAAGATTGACCTCAATCTTTTCAGAGACATCTCCCTTAAGGATGTGTAAAGTGATATCATCGGCATGCTCTATCCATTTAGGAACAACCCTGTTCGGTTTAAGAATAGCGATTGTGCAGTTGTCTAAAACCTTGGCCTCCCTGAAATCAATCTGTACACTTCTGGTTGTTGCTGTATTATTCTTCTGATTGTACAGTTGTTCCATTAGGTATTTAAACCAAAGGAATGTATATTTCTCGGTTCTGTTGATCGCTTCATCAAGGTCTGCCTGATCTTTTGCTTTGTCAAGTTCTTCTTGAGCAGCCTTTTGCTTACTATTGAAAGAATCTCTATTACTTCTGTCTGCATTTGAACTTTGACTTGGCTGGTCTGGAGTGTTGTTCCTTTCTTGAGTATACTGCATTGTGTTAACAGCATCGTCAAAGAATTCTCCTTTATTGTTTTCGGATGAAGACGACGGTTGGCTGAACACATCTCTATCAGATCCAGCTGGTCTAACACTATGAGGTTTCTGGACAGGTGCCTGTTTCTGTCTTTCCCATTTTTCCTTAAGACGATCTGCAAGAGGTTTTCTTTGTTCTTCAGTATCACTATTTTTGCTGGTAAGACCATATGGTTGAGCGTCAGAGGATCTGTTATTATTGGTCGAAGTTTCATGCCTCTGGTGTGTCCCACCCAAGTCACTTCGACGTTTTCTCTCCGTGCTAGACTGCTCGCTATCGCCATATGAAGAGTTTGTAACGCTATGTTCTTCGTAACGACCTGAATTCTGAGATTGCTGGGCCTGTCTCTGTTCCATACCTTGTCCAACCTGCTGCTTCAAATCTTCCGGTAAGTTGTTCACCACATTGTCATCTTCCGAGAATACCTCGGCATTTACGTTTTCATCGACAGTTATGATTGCACGGTCGGCTTCATCCATATATGCCAGCAACTCATTTGGTAGAGATCCACCTTCTTGTTGCTTGATGAAATCTACAAATGGACGCAGGAATAATTTGCGCAAGAAATTCTGGTCGAATGTTCCCTTGACTTCAAGTTTCTTAATGATCCAATTCAAAACCTCAATGAACATTGAGCCTTGCCAAGAACCTATATACCAAAGATTGGCTGCTTCTTCGCTATAGATTTCCAGATCGGTAACAATATTCTCGTTGTAGGAATATATTATATTCTCGCATTGTGATATGTCTGCTCTGTCTAGCTTTGCCTTATAACCTGCATAGATCTCTTTCCAATTCTCCTTACCTGTCTTATAGGCAAGGTACACAAGTCTCTTAGATATTTCGCGAATAGCTTCAACATCCTTATGATAGTCTCCTGCTTTCTGCTTTGAGAAATCGTCGTTGGTCAGGATTCTGATATTTAGAATACCGCATAACTTATTGAAATCTTCTTTCGCTTCAGGCATATAAGAAGGATTGCAGACAAATGCATTGCCTCCAAAATTGCCCTTCAATGTCTCGTTACCCCATTCCAAAGCAACGAGAGTACTCAATGGGACCCAACACTTTGCCCCATTGAACCAGTTTGCGGTCTTGCAATAATCCGCAATGTCCGATTTGTATCGTTGAAGAGTTTCTTCATTAGTATTAACAATCCATTTGATTACCTCACGACGGAAATCATGGGTATCTAGGCTAAGATACTCCAGACAATCAGGAAGATAAAGCCTTCCTCTCAGTCCAATCTTTTCTACCCAACCAGGCAATTTAATGGCAGGAAGCTTATCTGCACCGTCCCTCAGCTTAAGAACAATCTTCTGAAGGTCCGGATTCCTATAGTCATATACCTCAGTTGGTTTCTTCATTCCCTTTCTTGTAGGAATACATGCTATGCTTCTAAGTTTTTCATCTGTCAGCATATCTTTCAGATACCAATCCTTGTTAGAAGCATACTGCCCCCAGAAATACAAAGAGAATTTCTCATTCTGCAGAAGTCTTAGATTATACTCGCTGAATCCGTCAAGTATTCCTAAGCATGAGCAGAAGAAATGTTTCAGGCCAATTGAATAGTACTCATCATACTTCTCGCTGACGAAATCCAATTCTGTAATCCCATTAGCCATGTACTGGCAGTCCGGGTTATATATGGAACTGAGATATTGTTCACTACTCCTTTTGAAATTACCTGTTGTGGTAAATAGATAGATGTCTCCCAAATTTTTTATTAACTCGGATAGTCCTACAGTATCGGAGTTATAGGCCTTAGCAAGTTCACCGATAATCCTATAATGGGCTTCTGTATGGGCATAGTAATCCTGATGTTGACAGAAATATTTCAGCTTCAGATCCCTCAATTGTGTCGCATTCTCACATTTATTGCCGAGATTATCGGCTATGAGTTTTATGAACTTAGTTATCTCTCTGCGTTTTTCTGAATCGGTACCACAATCGGATAAGTATTCTTCAGAAAGGAGCTTGTTTATTTGAATATCTGAGAATACATTCTGTTCAACATCAAAGTATTGTCCAGAAACAACCACGTCCTTAGGTGTACGGTATTCGCCATCGTTGCAGAGCAACTGGAGTTCATTCAGGTAAGTGGTTACCTTTGTATCGTTTGATTCCAGCTTTGACTTGAAACTTTCACAATATTTGGCAAGGACTCCAACGATTGATTTGTTCTTATATTTGGACAGTTTAGGAAGAACATCATTGAAGACAATATCCTTGAAATCCACAGTCAATTTCAGTGCTTTGAACAAAGAAATCCAGTCTCTCTCCTGATTTTCCTCTATATATTTTTCAGATACAAATACAGGTTTGCTGATATGCTCGTAAATAAACTGCTCCAGACCTTCTACTTTTGAGTATCTGTCAGAAATATAAAGACTTGAAGGATTCTCAAAGTGCTCATATCCATCTCCTGCCGTTTTGCCTAACATAGGGAATATGACAAGTTTAGCCTTCTTTTCTCGGCTGGTCTTGCTGTCTGCGACCCATCGCCAGAAACGGACGTTTCGTTCTTCGTCTTTCAGATATGACTTGACTACAGACGATGTTTGTTCCTTGATGATGTATTCATAGAAACCGTCCTCATCAATCTCCACATTGCCCAGTTTGTCAATAAAATACTTTTTATCTTTGTCAGACAGGATATAATCTGGGTGAATGGAATCCAGTATAGATGTAGGGAAAAGATCTTTTGAGACAATATTTGTCAAAAGAGCAGACGGCAGGTAGTGGTTGTTGGAGCTATCAACCAATTCTCCTTCTGGACTGTCAGGAGAGGAGATGAAGATTGGCATATCCTTAACAACATCAAATTCCTTCTCTGAGATTCCATCATGTATATCTGCCAGATAACGGTGGAAGGAGACGTTGTTGTCTCTATTATTGAGGTTCGGTTTGATTCTGTCCAAATATTTGAACAGATGATCTCGCAGATAATGCAGTTTCTCGAATTGCTTTATTCCGAGTGACGCGAAGAACTGGCATCGCTCAGATCCATCAAAAAGGTCTGAATAGAATTCGTCACAGATGACAATATGTAACGAATTGAACCATGGTTGGTCATAGAGCTCAAGTGACTCGCGATTAGGAAGATAGATGTTTTCTCCAAGAGATTCAATTGTTTGAAGACAGTCGGAATCCTTTATCAGAATAGGTATTGATTTATATTGAGGGTCAATTATTCCATTCTTGAAAATCTGGGATCTGTTTATAAACAACCAGTTAAGAAAATCCTTGCTAATCTCTTTTGTTGTTATCTTTGAGAATACCTCTTGAAGGTGAGAACGAAGGGACTGATAAAGACCTGGTACTGAATATTTCTGGACAATCTGCTTCTGCGAGAAGAACTCAGTAAGTCTACTTGATTCTGTACTGTCCAGATTCTTGAAATACTCGTCTGAGATTGCCAGACAGCAGCCTTCAGGCATCCAAGGATTAACAGACATAGTTTCCCAGTCCGAGTCTTTCCAGAAGATAGTTCTGTTGATTGGATGCCATTGCTCCTCTTTGCCATCTGTAGTAATAACCAGATAGTTCTGACGCATCATAGGGGAAAGGTTACTGATACAATCCTGTATTTTGGAAAGATATCTGAAGAAGTCGATATTTGATTCCTTGTCCTTAATCAACTCAGCGATTACAGGAATTCTCTCATCTTTGCTGACGAAAAGCCTATAGCAATCGGTTTGAGACAAAGACTTGATCTTGCATGATGATTCCAGATACTTCTCAACCTTCTCCTTGTCTCTGCCAAGATAATCTTCATGAAGGAACTTTATCCATTCCTTCTTTATCCAAGAACGCTTGGCTAGATCTTTACCTATGTCATTAGCCTGATATAGGTCTGATACGCCAATAACTAGATTGTTGCCCTGGTCATAATATGGATAGTCGGAAGGTATCTGATGAACGCTGTTTGTTACAGCAAGGAAATGGAGATAGCTGACACTATTCTGCTTAAAGCTGAAGAGTTGAGAATATCTTGAGAAATCACCAAATATCTTTCTTGTAAATTCATACTCGCTGAATTTCTTAAATCGTGTACTATATCCAACCCATGTTTTGAAATTATTGGTTAATTTTTCCCTTATTTCGACATTCAATCTTGGAAGATCTTGACTAAGGAAACTGATGTCATCATGGTACTGGTCTATATCGTAATAGATGGACTCTGCTTTGTCAAGAGCACCATCTTCTTTGAGGAATATCTTATATCCCCAATAGTTCATGATATAGTCGGATCTGAGAAGATAGCTAATGAAGCTTAAGTTATTGTCCTTGCTTCTCAACCATTCCTTGAAATCATCTTCGAAACACAACTGAGTTAGCTGATTGTTATTGAAGTCAATACTCACGTTAAAGTGACTGAGAAGTTCTTTCAGTTTTATGTTTGTGCGAATTTCATGATGGGGAAGTGCGCCTGTAGTATCAGAGAGCTCATATAATTCTTCATCAGTAAGAACCGGCTCTTGACATGCTACAAAATCGATCTTGTCAAATAGTACATCCTCAAGCTTAACCAGATGGTATCCGTCTCTTAATGTAGGAATGCAAGGTATCTGCTTTATCCTATGGCAGAAACCTTTGAGGAACATAACTGCATACTTGTCTCTGCTATTGAACTCTGGGAGGAGTTCGAAGACAGATGTCATGTCATATTCACCTTCTTTTTCCAGGAAAGATACCCACCAATCAGCAAACTGACATCCGCATTGTTCCATGATTCTGTCGTTCCAAACAACGTCATGAAGGCCACTTCTCGAACCATTGGGGACAAAGTCTGCATTGAAAAGAAAATTGAACCCAAGTCTCAGTTCTGTAGGCAGATAGTTATAGACTCTAGCATTCTCCACAGGAATGAGAGTCTTCCCATCACGAGCAACTGCAAAGGAGATACGTACTTTATTGATGTCCTTGAATTTCTCTGGGATTTTGTCACCTGAATTGATATTCTTTTCTACCCATATCCTCAAGTCTTCAGGTATTAAATACCTGAAATCTGTTACTACCCATTTCTTGTCGTCCTTTTCGACGGAATAACGTGTTATGCCTTCATTGATGACATCTACCTTATAAACATTCGGAATGAAGAGAAGGATCTGATTATCGCTGAAGACCTTGTCAAGCTGTTCTATGTTCTTGCTTGCTTCAATCTTATGACGAAGTGCAAACATAACTCTCATTCCATATTTGGACATTATCTCCTTGACTTCTTCATCAAGATCTTGTGCGGTAGTAGGTATAGGCATAAGAGCCCAAGGGCAGTCTCCTGCAAATTCGTGCTCGGAAAATGATTTGTCAAACCTTAGACTCCAGTCACCTGATTTGAGATATACATAGTTGTTATTTACAAAGACAGTCTTGAATCCGATACCTTTGTATCCGATGGCGTCAGTATTCTTTTTCTTTTCACCCTGGTTGATTGAACTAATAGCAACAACATTCCTAAGGTTAAAACAGGCTCCTGAATGAAAAAAGAACAGATAATGCTTTGTCAGTATAAACTTGACTTCTACATGCTCGTTTTCATATGGGTAGTCATTGGCATTCTGAAGCAACTCATATACATATGTGTGCTGGGCACCTGTAACCTCATTGAAGATAGTCTTTTGGAAATTGTTGAAAAGTTCCAAGTTACTACCGCTTAATCGAAGTCTTGCATCAAACAACCCCTGTAAGAAATGAGCATTGTCAATCTTCTCTGGCTCGCCATCTACTACGATTGCGGTCTTGCTTGCATTCAATTTCCAACGGAATGAATAGAAATTGCCAGGAACCAACTTGTCCTCATGATACTCAACCACAAGTTCTGCAGTATCAGAGACAGGGTTCTTGACAACATCACCTTCTCCACCACGTATATCAGTGAAGTAAGACTTCTTGTTATCGGCAATTGTATAACAGCCAATCAAGTAGTCTGAACCTATTCGTCTTCTTAGGCCTTGCTCGTTTATTTCCATCTAATCTTTCTTTATGCTTTTTAGATTATCTTTATGTAAACTCCCCCTTTTAGGGATAGTCTTCTATTAGACAACAAATATAATTTTTTTGTCCAATTGCATGTATAGTTCGGGGATTGATTTCAGATAGGTCACCTTAAGCGTAAGCTGTAGAGATGTGCAAGGTTGACCTATGGGCGCTTGCGCTGGCCTGGCTCAACTTGGAAGCGGTGCAAGATTCTCCATCCTGAACATCAATCATTATATGTCACACCTTTTGGCCCGCTACTCCATCGGCGGCATATTGTCGAGACTCTCATTGGGTCTCTCATCGTTGTAATATCAGTTCCACTCTTGGGTTACACGTTCCAATTCCTCTATGCTTCTGAAGATGTACGCGTCAAGAACAGCCCTTCTGTAACTGTCGTTGAATCGTTCTATGTATCCTCTATGGGTCGGACATCAGGACTGAGCATACAGAATAATTATATCGTTCCCTTTGCACCATTCATGGAAATCCTTGGAAATGAATTCAGAGCCGTTATCACATCTGATATTTTCCGGTTTGCTATCCAGCCAGATTATCTTTTCGTTGCTATATTCGCATTCCTCTACAATCTCTACTACTATCTGTTTCTTTATTTCGGTATAAAATGCAATAGGGTATATCAGGATTTACTTAGCCAAAATGGACTGTAAAATCGAGGATGGACTCACAGATGTTTTCGAGGTTGTTGGCCGTCATCTTTGGTGGAACGGAGGGGTGTTTTGTCTAGCCGTTGTTCTCAGGTTACATATATGTTTTGCAGCCAAAAGATAAAATGTCTGGAACCATTTAGCCATGGCGCAGCCATCTCATTTTGACTTTACTTTAATGAACGTATATATGAATATGGGGATAAAGTAAAGGTAGAACACAATATTTATTTTTAATTGTTTCCTATTTTGGAAACTTGATCATATATTTGTTAACATGTAAAAATGTATGGTATGACAAATAGGCTAGAAAATATAGGACCGATGATTCGTAATGAACGTCTTCGCAAAGGGCTTACCCAGGAAGAACTAGGTGAACGTGTAGGAGTCGGAAAAGCCCAGATTTCTAAAATAGAGAGTGGAAAGGGGCTCACAATAAAGACTGTTACAAGAGTACTAGATGCTCTTGGTATGTCTGCTTCTGTTGTTTTGAAAAATGAGCAAAAGATTGATAAAAACGTGATAGCATATATTGTTTCTGCTATTAGTGAATTTGCCAAAAGTCACCATCTTTCTGTCCGTGAAGCAAGTAATTATTTGATACGCTTTAAAGGTATTGATTTTATTACAGAGCATTACGATGCAGAGCATTTACTTTCATTTAATGATTGTGTTCAAGATCTTACACAAGTTTGTCTAAATAATGGAGGAGGCATTCGATGAAACTATATCATGGTTCGAATATGGTAATAGATCAGATAGATCTGTCAAAATGCAAACCTTATAAGGATGGTATCATTGCAACCTTGTTCCGTAATTTTGATGATGTAATTATTGATTTGCAAATGCTCGTGAATGTTTTTAAATACAAAAAAGTTTCATCACAATATTTGTTTCATTCGGCAAAAGCCATTAAATACTTGCACAGGTTATGAATAAACGAATGCAATATCTGGTAGAAGGTATTACCAAAGATATAATAGCTTATCTTATGGAAGATAGCGGATGCGATTTGCCAACTGCTCTCAAAGAATTCTATAACTCAGAAACTTTTGCAAAACTCTCTGATGAATCTACGGGGCTCTATATTGAAAGCTCGGCTTATGTGTATGAAATGTTGAAAGGTGAATTAACAAATGGAAGGCTTAAATAGATAGAGAAAAGATTTTCAACGTATATATGAATACGTGGAGGTTGGAAGCCTGAATCGGTACGCAAACAAATGCGTAATTTTGCTCAAACCCTGATGTCGTACTATAAAGAATAAATTTTATGGAAAGAAAATTTTATCGAGTACTTAATGATGAAGAAAATTATGATTTTCATTATACAAGCTACATTTATCAAAGTCACTGGAAAGAGATTGCTATAGAATTTTATGAGCAGATAGAAAGAGTATGTGAGTTATCTCAAAAATGCAATATCAAAATATCATCAGCCTTAAGAATCGCGACTCAATATGGATGGGTGATTGACGATATACAACAAATGATTCAAGATGGTGCAAATGAAATTCCTCTTGACTTGTTTTTGGTTTGCGATGAGCAAAAGGCGCATATCCCCATACAACCGCTTGTGGATTTTATTGTGGAATACAATACATATTATCACGAGACAGGTATATTCTTGGATGATGAAAAAGGACATGGACAATATTTTTGGGAAGTTATTTGGGATATAGTCAGAAAGAATGAATTTCCGAATGCATTGTGTCGGTTAGACAGTTGTTTTGCTTTTACAAATAAAAAGGATGCTGCCCTATTTACAAATGAATTTAGATATTGTAACAGCAAATTAGCTGAGATAGAAATAAAAGATGCAAGTGTACAGGAATATGATATGCAGTGGATAACTAATGTTCCAGACAATTCTACAATGAACGAAGCTATAGAATATGCCCGTAATTACTGGAAGGGGTTAAAAACAAAGAACCCCATAATGGAAGTATTGATATATGGAGAATACATATTTAAAGAAAGTGGCGATGAGTGACGAACTTAACTTTATAGCAATAGATTTTGAGACCGCCACAGGCAAGCGCGCGTCCATCTGTGAGGTGGCATCTATGTCGTTCGAAATGGTGAAATAGCAGAAACCCGTTCTTGGCTTGTACAGCCGGAGAATAACCTATACAGTTACTGGAATATGCAATGTCATGGTATCTGTCCTGAAGATACAGAATATTCTCCATCCTTTCCCGAAGTATGGGAAGAAATAGAACGGCTGTACCTTGACGAATTTGATACTCTTGTGGCTCACAATGCCCCCTTCGACCGCAGTTGCTTAGAGCATTCTGCTGAATTATATAATCTGCATTTGCCGGAACTGAAGTGGCAATGTACATTGAAAATCGCACGACAGATTTATGACTTTGGCTGCAACGTACTTGGCTACCTATGCGAACAACTCGGTATCTCCGAAGTCATCCACCACCGTGCCGGCGACGATGCCGAAATGTGCGCAAGGCTGTACCTAAGGGAGATGGAAGATTCAAATTAGTAAAATATAATGTAATTATGAAACAGTTTAAGCCGTTAGATTTAGTTCCTATATCAGATCTAATATCGCCTGATTTTAAGTTTTATGTTCCGTCATATCAACGAGGATATAGATGGAGTGCAGACCAAGTCTTCCAACTTATCGAAGATTTGGAAGAATTCTACAATTATCACTATAAGTACGATGATAAAAAGTTTTATTGTCTTCAACCATTAGTAGTCAAGGAGCGAAAAATATACAAAGAAGAAAACGGAGAAATTATTGAGTCGGATGCGTTGGAAGTTATAGACGGACAACAACGTCTAACAACTATATTGATTCTTTTGCAAGCTTTACAACTTAGAAAAAGAGTAATAGAGGGAGACAATCCTTCAGACGTAAAGGTTTGTCCGAATGTTTATTCGATACAATACGAAACTCGAGAAGGTAGTGGCTTATGGTTATCTAAGCTTAATAAAATAATTCAAAATCCTGATGAATATCAGAAGTTTGAACAAGAAAACTGTGATTATAGCCATTTTGCTGAAGCTTTCCAAACTGCATACAACAAATTTGAAGAGTGGGACGAGGATCAAATAGCAGATTTTGGCAAAGTTCTTCGTAGGGGAACTAAATTTATTTGGTACTATCCTACAGAGGCAGCCGGTAGCAATGCTGATATCTTCGACCGTCTGAATGCTGGTAAAATCAGTCTTAACAATGCCGAACTTATAAAGGCTTTATTTATCCAAAGAGATAATTGGACACAAGAAAATCTTGCTTATTCTAAATCCCTGTCTTTAGAATGGAATGCTATAGAGAATAGATTGCAAAACAGAGAATTTTGGGGTTTTATTTATCGTTCAAGACATCCATATTCATATGATACGCATATAGAATACATTTTCGACTTATTACAAGGGAAGGACGAATCGCACCGCGATGAAAAGAAATTCACTTTTAACCGTTATTTGGCTTCTTATCGACAAATTATTGCTAATAATGGAACAGAAGAAAAAGTGAAAACAGAATGGGTCAAGCAAAAGTGGAATGAAGTTAAAGAGTTATTCGATACACTCAACGAATGGTATGACTATAAGCCTGTATATCATCGAATAGGGTTTATTCTTGAATATGTTGAAAGCGAGAATGTACTCTCCCTTCGCAGTAAACTTGAAGGTAAAAAACATTCAGAGCGTATCATAATTCTTGATGATATTATTAAGAGTGAAATGAGTAAAATCAATGGTCGACAATTGTTCTATGGTAAAGCACAAATGTCAGAAGTCTTGTTTTTGTACAATATTCTTCTTGAAGATAGAAGGGTATCTGACACCGCTCGTTTTTCTTTTGCCAGTTATAAAGAAATACATAAGAATAAAGGCTGGGACCAAGAGCATGTGGCATCCCATACAGATTATTCAGCCGATAAAAATAAAGCTAAAGAATTAGCCACTGATATTATTGAGCTAATTGTTGGTAAGAAGCCAATATGCAAAGAAAAAGTATATACTATTGATAGTAGTATATATAATCCTGAGGGAGAAGAGAAAGAACTCTGTGATATGGCACTTTCAATATTGAATGAGGAATCTAATCAAAATGAACAAAAAAACACAGATGAAGAAGTGCAGGAAGAAGAAACAAATATTTATCAGTTATACTCATTAGTTCAAAAGCATTTTAATACAGACGATGACGTATTTAAAACCATTACTTTGAACGATGAGAAAACGAAGAAAGAAGAGAAAGATTTCATATGGAATTTTGTTCTTCTAAATGCTAAGACAAACAGAAGTTATGGCAACAATATTTTTCCGGTGAAACGTAAACGTATATTACAAGACGAATATAATGTATACACTCCAGTCGGAACAAGAAATGTTTTCGAAAAAGCATATTCAAGAAAAAGTGATCAAATGTTTTATTGGTCTAAAAGTGACGCCAAATCTTATTGGGAAGATTTAAAATCGGTATTAAATTCTTATGTTAAACTAACATTACCTTTCAGATATGAATAATATAGATAAAATGACCTCTCAAGAGATGTCGTTTATCGATATCTTTGATAAATACGGCTACACCATATTGGTTCCTGCTATACAACGAGATTATGCACAAGGTCGTTCTACAGCCAAAGCCACCAAAATACGCAAAGACTTTGTAGAGGAGCTAATTGATTATATTTTTGACGAAAACTCCCATAGCCTTGATTTTATCTATGGAGATGATAATAATAAATTCTTTATTCCTTTAGATGGACAACAAAGACTTACCACTTTGTGGTTGCTGCATCTATATCTCGGATGTATGACAGGGCGAAAGGAACAAATAAAAAAATTCATATTTAATTATGAGACTCGTGACTCTTCTGCACGATTCTGTAAGAAATTATTAGAAAACGCTGACAAACTACTCATTCTGGAGAAGCTTAAAAAGAAACACGAGAATAAAGAGAAATATAAACCAAGCGAAATAATAAAGGATGAAGATTGGTGGTTCACTAAATGGCCAGACGACCCTACAATCAGCGGAATACTCACTATGCTTGATGAAATAGACAATCAGTTCTATGATTATAAAAAAGGAGAGCAAGAAGAGGAGCGTTATGTGAAGATTATAGAAGCTGGAGAAAAACTTTTTGATAATCAAACCAAACCTATCGTATTTCAATTCATGCCATTAAATGGTATTCATGACATTGACGATCTTTATATCAAGATGAATGCACGAGGTTTGGAATTGACTCCTTTTGAAATATTTAAGAGTAAGTTGATAGAGGATGTAGAAAAACATTTTGATTCGAATGAGGAGAAAGTGTTCAAATCTAATATTGATGTCAAATGGTCAGATACATTATGGAAGTATAGAGGTAAGGACGATAAAAATATTGATGTTTTCTTAGAGCGTACATTTAGGGTTATCATTGCCAACGAAGGCTCTTTATCTACTACGGCAACAACATTAAATGGCGAAAATTTAGATTACATATTTGAAGCTAACAATAAGCATTTGACATTTGCACATAATTGGTTCGAAAAAAGAGGAATAGAATTCAATTTCGATTTCTTGAAACGTACCATTGTTGATCTTTCTATTTTGTTTGATGGTAAATATATGCTTCTTGGTGAAACTGACGTTATCCCTGGATATGATGTTTATTGGTTTGATATAGCTAAAGCAATTCGAGAATGGATTATTGGAGGAAAATCTTTAACATACGATTCGCGTTTAAAATTGCATGCTTACCTAAAATTTCAAGAGAAATTTCCTAATGCAAATTCGGATGAATTAAGTTCATGGATGAGATTAATACATAATCTTATTGAAGCTACTCCGATAGATAATTCCGTAGATATGGTAAAAGCACTTAAGGGCGTTGAGATTATTCTGGGTAGGTATAAAAACTCTGGTCTTACATTGGATGTTTGGTTGAATTCACAGGAAGGAAGTCCTGTTGATTTTTATGCATCATATCAATGGCAGGAAGAAATAGTAAAAGCTAAATTGAGATTGTCCAATACTAATTGGAATGCACCTTTGAAAAGGGCGGAACAACAAAATTATCTTAAAGGACAAATAGGAGTAACACTTTATCTTGCAGGTGTATATGTGAATTTCCCCCAAAGTATGGATTTATCTAATACGATAACAGCTAATGACTATGACAATATTTTAAACAAAGTTTTACCCATTTTTGAAGAAATTGGGAATGCAGATTCTGATGTAATACAACAATTTGCAATGGTAAAAGCCATGCTTGCTAAAGGAGATTACATGCCATGGTTATCAAGTGGTAGGAAAAACCTATATAATCGTTCTGGACATAGAGATTATTCTTGGAAACGATTATTTCGCGCCGACGAGAAAGCTAACATGACAGCATACAACTGTTTGAAAGAGATTGTTTTTGATTCTAATTACGATGCTACAGTCCTTTCGACTTCATTAAATGCAATTGCTAATCAGTATTCGGGAAATTCGCCTTGGATAAAAATATTAGTAGGTAAATATGGCCACAAGATTATGCAAAATTCTAAACAAGGCTTCATTGCTTTTGATGATAAAAATGTCTTAATATATCAAGCAAGCCAAAGAAATCACTACCATTCTGAATTGTATACTCTTGCATTATATCATGAATTAAAGGAAATGTATAAAACACAAAAAGAGCTTGGTAAAGTGACTGTAAATTATGAATCAGTGAAGTCAGGAGATGATGATTCGTATGTTGTAATCAATAATTATTATATTTATCATTGGATTAAAAATAATGAAGCCCCATGGATAATAGAAGAATGGATTAATGAAAACGAAACTCAAAAAAAAATATCCACTGATAGTTTTAATACTAGAGACGAAGTGCTAAATTTTATCAATGCAAAATTGCAGGAGTAAATTTCCTTGTTCAGATCGCATTCAGGACAATTTCAAAGCAGATTCAAAGGTAATATTAGATTGGACTGGAGCAGAATGTTTGTTCGGCAATGGAGATATGCTATCATTTTTCAGAACTTGTTCGTATTCAATATACATTGATTGAGAAAAACAGATATTCGGATTCATAAGCAACTAGCCTGTTAAGCTATAAAGAAGATTGTATTTCAAAAGGCATTGGCAATAGGCACAATCTAAAAACCGATAATTTGTAAAGGCAGAGGGGTAGAAATTATACCTCTCTGTCCTTTTAGAATTTATCTTCCCTTAATTTGACTTTACTTTAATGAACGTATATATGAATACGGGGATAAAGTAAAGTTGATGATTTAATGGAAAAGTGTAGTTCTCAAGCCTCAATTTTGATGGAAAAGTGTATAAATGGAGTCTCATTCGCTGGAAAAAGTGTGACGAATCCGATTTATTCGCTTGAAAAAGTGTAAAACTCTAAACCATCAACTAAATTCATAAAAAGTAACTAACAACGTCACTATACCAATAGATAAAATAAAAGACTCACCCTGAGCGCGCTGTTCCTGTGGAAAGCGGGGTGAGTATGTTATTGCGAATTTAGTTGATAAACTTCGTATTCCAACGTTTTTTCTAAATCTTTTGCGGAATAAATTATATAGTCACTTCTACACAAATAGAAGAAAAAGGGTGTAATCAAAAGGATTATTTCAATGGAAAAGTGTAGGAGTAATCAAGGTGAATGGAAGCACCAAGTCTGACAATACCGCCTCCATAACATTTACAGAGTATTATTCAATATCCCTTGTTCTTGAGATAGATAACCGACAACACCCCCAACAATATCACGTACAGATATTCAGCTGTCCAGTATACGGAAAGGGATGTACTGACGCAGCTTACAGACCATAGATAAATCTGATAGGCTATGATAGTTACAGCCTGAAAAATGAAAGTTGCACGTGTAGCACCTGTTCCGGTTACGGCATTCATGTATACATAACCGGGCAGGGCGAAAACGTAATCAGCAGGGCTACTACAAACGGCAGATGAGCTGTCCGCATCAGATCCCCGTTCCCGGAATAAATGCTGAAAATCGGATTGAAGCAGACGATGGAAAGGATAATCAGCGGGCCTCCCACGGCATATCCCATACGGATAACCCTGTTACATAACGGTAAAACCATGTCCTTTTGTCCTGCTCCCAGCAGGTTGCCCACCAATGAACCGGTGGTTGCCGCAAGCGAATTGACAATGACGAAAAATAGGGTGGATATGCTGCGTATTACATTTGTAGCCGCCAGTTCCATCTCTCCCAGATGTTCGACGGCTACGAAGAAGGCAAACCAGGAGGCTACGCCGATGAACTGGTTGAACATGCTCCAGATAGAGACCCGGCAGACATGCTGCAATATTTTCTTGTCGAATTGCCATTTCAGGCCATAGGCTTGCCGGTCCATTTTCCGTAAAATATGGACTGACAGTATTGCCAATGAGCATAATTCAGCAAAAGACGATGCCATTGCAGCTCCGGCAATACCCATGTCAAAATGGAATATGAATAGCCAGTTGCAAGGTATATTGACCAGTACGGCAGCAAGTGCGGCCTTGTTCAGAGGCTTCGTAAGTGTGGTACCGACCAGGAAAGAGCGCAATGCAAGAAATGGGAAGGAAAACAGCAATCCCCAGATGCGCCAGTCCAGATAATCGATGACAGCAGCATATACTTCCTCCGAGGCAATCAGTCTGCCCAGAACAATCGGGGAAAATATTTTCGAAACGGTGCACAGCAGAATTGCCAGACCTGACAGGAAAAGCAGTCCTTGAAAGAATGTCTTGCCGGTTTCAGGATAGTTCCGCTCACCATTGCGCCGTGCAATGACGACCTGCAGCCCCAGACTGAATCCGAAACCGAGCATATAAATGGCCAGATACCATATTCCGGCAAGTGCCGATGCTCCCAATTCTATTTCACCGACATGCCCAAGGAAGATGGCATCGGTTATATTTATAAGCTGTTCGATAAGGATGCTCATCATGACAGGAAAGTTGATGAGCCAGATGTTTCTGTATGTATAGTTCATTGTTCAACATGTTTAAATACAGCAAGTTCAGTGAGCCGCTGATGTTACTTGTCTGTAATGTGATATTGATATAATGGCAAAACGATCTACAGACTTATAATCTGAAGCCTGTATGTCTAAATAGCTTAAATTGAGAATGCTATCTGTTATGCGCAGCTATATGCAAACTTGCCATTTCATATTGTTGAACGATCGTTTTCTTCTAAAATGAAGAGCAAAAGTAGCAAAAAACAGAGATATTTAATATCGCGCGCTAGAAAAAAGTGTAAAATACTAAATCGTCATAACATCTATATCTATTTGATATACTTCTTCAACAAGAACATAATTATAGCTTCTTGATTTGCATTGCTCCAGATTATATCCGTTGGTTTTAATCATGTCATCCGCAACAATGTCCGTAGACAACCTTTTCTCGATCACACTTCCGTATTTTACAATGTCCGCAAAGTGTTGCCTTATATACTCTTCACTGAATATCAGACAAATGTATTTTATGTCCCGCAGATAATCATCCGCAAAGTCTTTTTCCCATCCGAACGGTATATAGCAACCTTCCACGATCAGGTTCTGTCCGTTTTCAACGCAGGTCTTTATGATTTCGCGTACAACAGGCCATAGAAAATCTGTCAGGACTGAATCCGGACTTTCAGGAGACAAACTTGTCTGTCCGCTCCTGATAAGCCCCATCTTCAGATGGTCTATTGACAGATAGGGATATTTGTATTTCTCCGACAGTCTTTGTGCAAGCAAGGTTTTTCCCGTATGCGTGTCACCAGCAATCAAAATAATCATAACAAACAGGTCTACAACTTTTCAATAAAATGAATCGGATATTTATCCCAGTATCCTTTATACATCCAGTTTTCTTCTTTGGCAAAATTCAGCTGATACGACCGAAATTCAACTAAAAAATTTTTAGGTTGCCATAATTCCTGATATGTGTAACAGTATTTCATTCCGCAAGCCTGCATTACCATACCACTTCTTGGATTATTTTTGTCGTGTGTGGCGGTAATGTAAGGCAATCCGTCTTTCTTCACAAGTTCAACAACGACCTTGCCAGCCTCCGAAACAATGCCTCTGTGCCAATATTCTTTGCGAAGCCCATAACCGAAATCGTAAGGCTCTTCCATATCAACTTTAACATATCCTACCGGGAAATTGTCGTCTTTCAGGCAAATGGCATAAGCGTACGCCTGGGGCTGCGCATATTCAGCAGCATACCTTTCTTCATAAAATTTTCTGGCTTCTTCCATATTTTTCAAGGGAAACCAAGGTAGGAATCTGTTGACTTCTTCATCTTTTAAAATGAGGAAAAGAGCCTCGATGTCGTTTTCCGTAAACTTCCTTAAAATCAATCTTTCCGTTTCTAATGTAGGGGTATTTATGCATTCTGCTATTTCGTGCTCCTTTCTCATCTCACTCATATCTGTTGTAAAATCCATTCTGCACGTTCTTCGGGAGACAAAAACGGAACATCGACAGTCTCATATCCGAATTTTTCATAAGTTTCCTTTAACACAAGACACGTTTTTTGTGCTTCATCCAGATCCTGTTTTCTCTCTGCGTCATTGACATAAATTTCTTTCCAGAAAGGAAAAAGAAAAACCTTTTTGTTGTACCTGTAACGGTTTGAGGCCAGTAGCATATCGTCTGATACCGGTATATTGATCAGGCGGGCATACCCGATTGTGTCAATGATTCCTCTGTCAAAGAAACAAGGTTTGTCAGTGTGAACGAATTCTTCAAAGTCAACGATTGACCGCAAAAGCATCAGGTTCGAATATCTGACTGTATTCTTCCATGGAAGCGCATCACCGCCTGTTCTGACCTGATTCTTTATAATTTCTCTTGCAACCTCATTTACCGTCAGATAACCCTTATTCTTCAATATTTCAAGAACTGTAGATTTACCACTTCCGGGTCCTCCTGTAAATATGTAGAAATTTCTATTTTTCATATATCTATATAAAAGGCTTGATTCCCAATATGTATACTTTTAGTTTGGACCCATAAAATTAAAGAACTATGGCATATCCAACAAATTCTTTTCCCTTTATTAATAATTGAACGTAATACGTTTGCACTTGCACTTTTGCACTATGGATCACACATTTTGCTTCATATCGGCTTTTCTCTAAAGAAATTTGCTGGTCCTCAAGAAAATCCGTAATTTTGCAACGTCATTGAATATAAAAACATAAGCTTACAATGCAGCAAAGAAGAATGAACAACTGGAACACCGTATTGGATCGAGGCATAAAATGCCTTGAGAGATTGTCGTATGTCCATACTTCGGGCATTGGAGTATTCTATACTTTTGGAGACATTTTCCGACGAACGTCTGATAGAACATCGGGGATACGATGATGCTGGTATCCCGCTGAAACGATAAATGAAAACCGTCGGAGAGTCCTTACCAAACTTTTCGACGGTTTTTGTTTTAGATCTTTGATCTACAATAAACGCTGCGCCTCTGCATATTCCGGACAATAACCGGATCTGCATTCGGCTTGCAGTTTATTTGATGCCTGTTGGTGACGTTCGCACGATGTGCTCTTCTCCGTCAATTCCGTCCACGGGCTGAATTGTAACGTATTATTAACCGCGCAGTGATGCGCATGAATGAAAAGATTATGAATTATAAATTTGACGGAAGCAGGGTGTTCTTTACATCCGACACCCACTTCAACCACACCAATATCATCAGGTTCTGCAACAGGCCTTTCAAGGATGTATCGCACATGAATGAAACGATTATTGCCAACTGGAATCGAGTGGTCGGTCTGGAGGATATCGTGTTCCACCTGGGTGATTTCTGTCTGGGCGGTTCTGCCGAATGGGTAAACGTACTGAACAGGCTGAACGGAAAAATATACCTTATTTCCGGCAACCACGACATCAAGAACTTGAGGCAGAATTACACGAAATACTTCGAGCAGATAACGATGCAGATGTATATCGAGGTGGATAAACAGAAGATTTATCTGAATCACTGTCCGTTCCTCTGCTATGGTGGCTCATACGATGACACCTGGCAACTTTTCGGACACGTGCATACCCGAAGGAACAATACCGGAAAGGATGCTTCTCGGCTGAGTATGCTTCTTCCGACACAATATGATGTCGGAGTGGACAACAACGATTTCACACCGGTTTCATTTGCGCAGGTGAAGGCAATCATAGGGAAACAGATTGAACAATCAAGGAAAGGAGAACAGTAAGATGAAGATACAATACATGTTTGATCTGCACATGGAGTTCTAGGAAAACAGCAGATACTTGAAAAATAATGAAATGCCTGTAACCAGATGGGATATGTATTTGAGGATGAACACCTGATGAACGGATTTGATCCGGCCAGATTTATTGAAATTTAATGGACATATAGAAATGAACGAAAGAAAGATCATAGACAGAAGGCTCCTTGCTGATTTAGCGAAGGAGGTCGGGCTTAACACCTCGCATTTGGAGGCGTTGGGAGAAAGCCGTCAATGGGAGATTGGCATTGGTAACGATATGCTTGAACGGCTGGTTGAGATCCAACATCAGTTTGAGCAACTGGTCGTAATGGGAGACGATGAGTACCGGGGATTCTATATCGAAGTGCCACGGCCTGCGCCGGAAGAGTGGGGGGATGCCGAGGAATTGGTCGCTTCGGGGGAATATGACAGTCGGGAGGCATTCTTAGCCGATTGGCTTGTATTCAACCCGATGGAGACCAGGTGGTTCCATGTCGCTTCTAGCAGATATGGGGATTCCCGGTCAATCCGTGTTACGGACCGGAAGCATACCCATTTTATCATTACGAATCATTCCAAGTGTACGGATGCAGAACCAGATGATACGTGGTGCAGAGAGAATCTAACCCGCCTCTTTGATTATCTGGAACGGATGATTGATGTCATTGTCGCTAATCCCGACGGGTTCAACGATTACGTGGCGCATAACCTTCCGTACCAGCAGCGTATAGGACGGATTGCACAGAAGGATTTTAATCGCATAGTGCCGAATTTCAAAATTGAGGTGGAAGATCGGGAAACGGCCATCAAGGCATTGGAGGACTCGGTGTACGGGTATTCTGCCCCTCTTTTTGAAACCATGACCATACGAAAGTATTGCACATATTACCGCATTGCCAACGAGGTGTATGAGGTTTATCACCGGAAGCGGGGATTCAGGGAACGCATATATACAGATCCGCAGGATGTTCCTGAAGAACTGCGTGATGTGGTCTATTACAAGCAGAAGAAGTTCGTGGATGTGATGGAAATGTATGACATTGACAGTCCGGAGGATTTCATGCGGTTCGCAACTGACCATTACGGAGAACTGGGCCTTTCACGTCTGAATATCTTTGCCTCACACGACCGGCAACAGGGATGGAAAATTGTTGTCTCCAACAGTTATTCTGCCAATGCCGGATTGGCCATCGAAGTGGCCACAGCCTTGTATAAGGCCGGGGTACCGCTGCTGATATATGATGCAGAGAAGCTCCTGAGAATCCTGCTCGAAGAGGATTATGTACGGTTGGTTCCCGACTCCTATCATAACTATATGGGCTATCAGGAAGAGGGTGCCGTCTACGAACTGCCCTGGGAATACGAGTGCTCGGACGATACTAATTCGATTCTGACCAAGGAGCAATATCAGGCGATTGTCTCACTTGCAGAATGGCTGCCGGAGGAATACGTGATGCCCATCGCTTGACATGTCTGAGGTAATTTACGAACTTGGCATATCTCTATGCAGGGGCATATATGGGTAAACCAAGTTTTTATTCGTTTTTCTGTGATTTAATCGAATAAATAGCATTTATGGGATATAGCGAAATGCAAGACAAAAACTATCATTGGCAGGTAACTACAGATGAGGTAACTAGATAAATTGATATATTTACAAAACTAATATGTCTGAAGACTCACCACAGACACATTGAATGAAACACTACCAATAAACATTTATATATTAGTTTACACTTAATAACGAGGTGGCAATTGCCACCTCGTATTGTTACTCTCGAACTTGCGTTAATGTAGAGTTAGTACAGCGCAACTTATACCTATAGGGGAGACAAGTAACTCTAGGATTGGCCTTGTCGTACAATCGGCTTTCATTTCTTCCGCTTTATTAGCAAACTCTTCAAGATCTGTAGTACTAAATTCGCTAGGTCCGTTAGGGTGCGAATGCCATTCTCCCACATATCCAAACGTTCCTCCAGTTCGACGTTCGACCTGAGATAGTTTTTTTCTTATGCCGGCCTTGCCTAAGACTAAGTAATCACCTCTATGGATTGTATCTTCTGGGGCCTCTATAGTGTCGATTACATGAATCGTGTTAGTCTTAAGATTACACTGTCCAATGAGATACCCACCTGTTTCATATCTGCCAGCAGCTTTGGTCTGATCTGCTATGTCATTAACAACCTTATTAAATATATGAACCTTCCATGTATCCACATCATAACAATAGAATTGGGGGACTTCTATTTTTTGAATCTTCAAGCTTCCAAATTTATCTGATATATACATCCAACAGCCACCATTAGCATGATTGCCGGCAAAGATATCTTTAATCGTAACACTCATAGATGCGGCATATAATGAGATGATATCGTCCGCAAGAATGAATGTTTCTGAATTGCACCCAAGCCCTACATTTAATAAAGATGATGGTTCACGCGAAAGTTCCTTCTCTCTCATAAGATAACTGGAAACTATAGAGTCTGTCTTGTATTGAGCAAAGAAAGCAGCCATTACATCATCTAGCCTTACCTCTCCATTATTTCCTTCACTCATCAACAATCCGAATTTCCCATTATCAAAAATAGCTGCACTTATTGCAGTAGGTCTATTCTTAATATTCACCAATTGATTGTGGGCTACCTTTGATGCGGTAAAATCAAGAAGATAGTCGGGTGTTCGCTTACTCATTATTTCGGCATCTCCCAGTATTGTTTTTATTCCTCTACAGGAAGCGTCAGCCTTAAGCATTTCATGGTAATATATCAGATTTGTAGCACTTCTCATTTCACTAGCCTTGTTTTTATAAACAGACTTATCGAGAAGTGCATGTCTGCACAGATTGTGGTCGCTCAAATAATCAGGGTCACAAAATAATATATTAGTTATACCAGATCGTACTAAATGCATCGCAATTTTTGAACCAAGAGCACCACACCCAGCAATAATTAACGAAGGATTTATTTCTGTATCCAAGTTTGATATCTCATGAGCCTTCTTTGTCGTGAAAGGCGATTCATGTTTATGAAATTTTACCGTTGAATTTGGTGTCAACACACATTTCCCATCAGCATCAGCCTCGCATATAATTTCAAAGTTCACGAACTGATAGTAAGAATTTACTCCTATCAGTTTCTTGCTCCGCATTATAGCTAAGATAATAATAAAACTGAAAGATGTATCATCCTTCTTATCTAATATACCACTAACAGCAGATTCTATTTCCACGCCATGCCTGCTAGCATATTCTTTAAGTTCCGAATATGTCTTAGGTAACATGACATCGTATATATCACAACTCTTTTTTGCTTCATCCCAACAAACCGATCCCCAAACAATATTTTTTTTCTCACACTCTGGTAATTTTAAAAGCCAGATGTTATCATTTGTCAATCTTACCAGTTTCTTTTCTGAGTGACGATAAATAATAAGAGGTAATTCTTTTTTCTGCTCATCAGCTTTGTCTAACTCATCTGATAGTTGTTCGTAATCATACAACATGGTTGCTGTATACCCCTCAAGTCTTAAGGGTTCAAACTCACCACCGTCTTCTATGTTTACCCCAGATGCCAAATCCTCGTACCACGACCGAAGATGCTTAATGAAATCCTCTATTTCCATATTGGCAAACCATTCATCTCCGTTGCCGCGAAACAAACAAATTGGTCTAATTCCGTCCTTTTCGCAATAAATATGCGGAGCGTGATCAAAATCGAAGTCGTTTCTGCCAATAAAGACACGAGGAACCCTATCTGGGTAATCAGAGCAGAATTCCACATACACGGGTTCTTCTGGTTTAACAAGCGCTGTAGTCATATCATACCTTGTTGGTAATTCAAGTGATAAGGTCAACCGAACAACTACAGAATCATGATACTTATAATATATGTTATCAAAAGAGACGCCATCCATCATGGCGACCCTTTTGACATCATACTGAACACGTGGCGGTACTTGCGACAGTGCACACGGCTTGAATTGTGGGTAATAGTTACTTACAGCCATATGCAGATTTTCTGCCTGAAGTACTTGAACTACCTATTGCTGCACCGGTCGAACCTTTCTGCTGATTTTTATCCTTCCTCAGAAACCCACTGGAGGTAACTTCATATACAACAGGCTTAGGTTTCTTTGAATCTGGCTCCTCTGCTAAAGATATAAATTTATCAGCCCCTATCAATTTTACATATTCCTCTTTTGACTGATGATGCGGCGGGTTGTCTTTATCCTTCTTAATCTGCTTAGACGAAGCTATTATTACTGCCCCATTTGTCTTATGGTCTTTAATCATGGTTTTTGACGATTCGACAGGTTTGTCTGTTTCACCATTCATATAGGGCACGTTGTTGAAGTAGGTCCAAGAACAATGATGTGGAGCCATGAAAATATCAAAATTTAATTTATCATCATTATCATGAGCGGTACATTGTTCTTGGATCTCCTTCCAAATATAATGGTCAGCATCTCCTCCAAATAGATATAGTGCTGATGGTTGAGTAGCAGTACTGGTGTACTTAAATCTTGCCTGCATCACAATTGAGGTTGCATTTTTATCTGCTTCAGCTCTACCTTCCACCAAACTATCTTTAAACGGCGAATGAACAAAGAATTCCAGCAGAGACATAGACTTGCCATTCACTTCCTTAATTATCTCTCCTGGAATATACGAAGTCACATTTTTATATCTCTTGTCTCCATCATATCCAATGATAACAAGCCGATTACCAGCCTTAGTTTTGTCCCGAGAGTTATCGTCCCACAATTTACGTCGTCTTTCAGCCTCCTTTTTCAGTGCTTTTGCAGGTTCACTTGTTGCACCTGTAAAAAGCATAGGGGTTACCATCAATTCATCAATGATTACTAAGTCATTCTTTAAGTCTTCATCTGAATATTTTTCAGGATTACCCAAATAATAATTAGTGTCAATTCCACGACAATGATCCTCATCGGGATGTGTCAACATAAACAAATCCAGATGATATCTACCCTCACTGTCTTTTGAAAACTCATCCAACAAATCACTCATGACATCATAGCAATCATCGTTATTCCTGATGTTAGCATCAATCTGAATGGTAGTCTTATCGACCTTGATCAATACGGTATCACCATTATCTACCGGATAAAATTTTATTTTACTCATATTCAAAAATAATAAATATCATTATCGTTATCATTCATATTCAAAAATACGTCATACATTCTTTTAGCGAAAGTCTTACCGTTACAATAGGCCACCCATGTCACTAGCATTACAAGCAGTAATATCAATATGCCTATTCCTACCAAATACTCTCCTAAGGGTAGCGCATAATACCATTTGTTAATAGCAGCCAGAACAAATACCAAGATTGCGTCAACGAGTAGCGCAGCTGTCAAGTTGCGCCAAAATCCAAACATGTAATTATGTTCAAAGAGTATTTCATCAAACCTCGTTACATCAAGTAACCATCTCACAGCTTCATCAATACGCTTTACATATTTCTTATTCTTAAAAGTTTTTGGCTTGTATTTTCGAAGGTCTATTTTCTTTTTAGCTAATATCTTTTCTCTTATATTTGCCTTCTGCTCCTCAGTGTAGGTGTTATCATTACTGTAAAGAATTCGTGCTGTCGGTTTTAATCGGTCACAAAAAAGTATTCGTTCCGGATAAAATTTTGCAATTGATCGAAGTGAAAATCTTAACAAGAAGAATAAAGCCGTACTAATTGCAGAAATCGATATCAAGTATGTAAGGACTTTTATCCAGATTCCAGCTCCTTCCATATCTTTAACCCCCATAGCAACACCTAACATAATAGGTATAGCAAGGCTCAAATATGCCGGGTATTTTCTTGCTTTCATGTTATACTCTGCATTTCTCTTCTCTTTTGTTTCTTTATCAATCTGAATCATCTTTTTCTAATTGTATTAATCCCACTTGCAAAGTTATTGTATTATTTTGAGTAAGCCAAAAGTTGTGTATGCAAAATGTGAAAATTTCACATCTTGAATGCCTGAATAAAATTTATTACCAATATATCATTGCTGTAATGAGAAATATTCGCTACTTTTGCGATTATATTCAATTATGATAGTCTTAAATGTACTATTGTTATATTTATAATTTATATATATGTTACAGCAATTCACGGTAGACAATTTTCTGTCATTTAAAGGACAGGAGGTTTTCAAGTTGAAGCCAGGCAGAGGGACGCTAAAAAGTCATCACAAGGTAGAACCAGTTAAAGGTTTTATGGTTCTAAAAACAGCCATTATGTTTGGCGCTAACGCTAGTGGAAAGAGTAACTTTGTCAAGGCTATCGATCTTGGGAAAAGGTTAGTGCTCGAAGGCACACCTATAGGAAGCCCTATGGAATACCATCCATTCCGATTACATGCAGAAAACAAGAAGAAAGAT
>OHAE01000736.1_pt1 | contig 28704 bp, 57 predicted proteins | sample 1577061 | NCBI WGS metagenome assembly OHAE01 (sample SAMEA3541535, study PRJEB24748) | human gut metagenome | biome: human gut; feature: human-associated habitat; material: faeces | place: China | collected 2012
TAGCACGAAATGGCTTGTTGACAGATTTGGATTATTTCGTCATCGGAGAAATCAAAGGCGGAGAAGCCTTGTCGCTTAAAGAAAAGGAGGAATAAAACTGTGGTAGCAACAAAAGGAAAAACGAAAGCAGTATTGAATCATCTACAAGCAAAAGGAAGTATTACTTCTATTGAAGCCATTAACTTATTTGGCGCAACACGATTATCGGCAATTATTTTTAATCTGCGAAAAGCCGGATATATGATTGTGTCTGTTCCGCAAAAAGGCGTTGACCGCTATGGAACGAAAATGCAGTATGCGAAATATACGTTAATTAAGTAGGGAGGTCATGTATGAAATGGAATGACGTAAGCAAAAAACCCAAAAACGGAGAGGAAGTCTTAGGATTTAGGACTTCCTCGGATTGGGGAGACGAATATCTTTTATGTACGTTTTTTAAAAAAGGCACTATTATCCAAGACGATTATCCAGTTGCGGGAAATACTCCCGGAAACCGACTTTTGGATGCAATATTCAATCCAAAAGACAAAGGCAAAAAAGTTGTTCAAGAAGATTGTTTTTGTTTTCAAGAAGTAAATAAGGATGATTTGCTTGAATGGAGAGTATGGCGTTCTATACAAAAATGGGCGCGAATTTATAATCCGGACGGAAAAGCATCTATTCCGAGGAAATATTGAAATAATAACAAAGACAATAAAATTATTATAGAACAACCAAATGAACCATCTCGAACAGAAGACAAAATGCATCGACTTTATAATCAAAATGTTTTGCAAAAATGCAAAAAGAAGGGGGACGAAAATGAATGCAACAGAAATCATAAATGAGTTACATAAAGAGGTAGGCATTATTGGCGGTTTTAATTCCGTTTTTACCATCCTAATTACGCTTACGATATTAATTTGCCTTTTTATTCACATTAAAACGGAAAACTTTCGTATTACTTTTTCAGCTTTTTTTATTACTATTATCATTCTCGCATCCGTGTTTATTATAGAACTAGCTTTTGATACTGAAAATTCACCGTGTAAAAAAGCGATAAACGCGGCCGAGGAAAACAAAATTATTATTATATATGACAACCAAACACTCGATTATGAATCACTGACAAAAAACTTTTCTAAAATTGATTGGTCGTATATTACATTTGACGAAAAAGACAACAAAATTATTTTAACACAGTCCGCTCAATCAAGGGAAATGGACGAAAAGCAAAGGCTTTATAATCAAGAGATTTTGAAAAGATGTGGAAAAAAGGAGAACGAAATATGATAGCTATTGCTTGTTTTGTTTTGGCGGCAATTTTGCTTATAGGGCTTGTTCTGGCATGGGTTGTTCTGGCGTTTATTCCCGATGAAATGGAAGAAACGGAAGAAACAGAAGTCCAAATGAGTATGATTTGGAAGATGAAGTAAAAGCAGTCATGATTTAAGCAACAAATGATTTCGAGAATTCTTAAAATCTGCTTCTACGGAATCTTGTTCTTGAATCTTATTTAACTTTTTAGGCGTCGGGGATTTATCTTGACGCTTTTTTTATAAGAAGAGATTAACAGACATATTAAATCTAAGGTTTTCAAAAATAAGGAGGACACAAAAAAATTAAACAAACTAGGAGGTTACAAAATGAAAACTTTAGAAGGACATATTGTATTAAAACCATGGAATCCGAATATGGTATGGACCGGAGAACCGGAATATACCAAAATCACTCGTCTTTATATGAGTGTGGGTAATGGAGATGCATGGTATGAGTATGTGAAAAGAGCAGAGATTACAAATGGATTAATGCATCTTACAACATATCGAGGAAAGCCTGTTGTAATAAATGCAAACTGGATAGTAAAAGCAGAAGATTTTACTATCGTTCGAGTTACCGGAGCTATCGAAGTTTTACCGGGAATTTATGATGAAAAGCTCGAAGAACGTTTGTATCTTGCACAGGATAATGTTGTTGTTGAATTAAGATAAGGAGGACTAATTATGCAAAATGAAAAAGAAAAGAAGATGACAGAGAGCGAAGCTTTAGAAAAACTAAAAGCGTATCTTAAATGTCAGAGGTTACAAGTAAAAGGCATTTATGAGGATTGTAATAATAAAAAATGTGATTACTGTGATTTGTGTTATGCACAAGGAACCACAGGTGAACATTGTGAAAGCATAAAAATAGCAATTCAGGCGCTTGAAAATCAAATACAAAAGAAATAGTCAAATTTGTAATAAATGTTATATTACGTTTAAATATTAAGGAGGCCTTAAAAATGAAAAATAAGTTACATAGAATAATGCCGCGTGCAGCATTGGTATTTTGCATGATTTGCGCATTGGCATGCTTCTCTTTGAAAAATAATGATGTCGCTAAAGCTAAGGCATCTGCTACGCCCGCCGCTTCCCCTAATATAGTTCAGGAAGCTTGGGAGCGTGGATATGAAAGCGGAACCAAAGCGGCAAAAGAAGAAACAAAATCTAAAAAAGAAACAAAAAATACAGAAGATGAAGAAACTTCTTTTTGTTTAGTGATTTTGGCTTCGATTGTAGGCAGCTTATTAGGATATGTATTAGTAAAGCGCTAACTTATAAAACAGGAGGTAATTATTATGACAAAGTTATTAATTTTTGGTATTGGTGTATTGGTTTTTTCTTCTTTATTATACTGCATTTTGCTTTTTGTAGCAAAATGGAAAGGAACATATGAAGAAGGAGAAGTATGTTTTTCGGATGAAGATAAAAAAAGAATGAGTACTTTTGAAGATAAAAAAAGAAATAAAATTCTTTATATATCAGTATCGTTCAAAATTGCTCTTCATGTATTTTGGGGCTTTTGGTACTTTTACCTAGCATCAATATGTGCAAATGTCATTATTTATATAATGGCGGCTGTTCTAATTATATGGCAGTTTATTTGCATTATAAGAGATATTATATTCATTCATAAAACAAAAAATGACATGTTAAATATAAAGAGACAAAAAAGCTTTTACAAAGAATTCTTTGAAAGTCTGTACAAAGTCATTTTTTATGGTCTCATTTTTCTTAGCATGATATTGTAGATAGTTTCAGGAGGTATTATTATGTTTTTGATATTTATTGCTATATTACTTAGCTGTTCTTTATTGCTTTGTATTTTGTTTTTTTTGGAAAAATGGAACGGCACTTACAGAGAAGAGACTTTTACGGAAGAAAGTAAAATGTCAATTAGTGTTAATCTTAATGGCGAAAAAAGAGAAAAACTTTTTGACGTTTCAGGAGTATTGAAAATTGTTCTTCATATCATTTCAATTTTATGGTGCTTCTTTATAATGTCAACATTTGCCAATATTACCATTCGTGTAATGGCCATCATTTTGATTGTGTGGCGTTTTGTTTGTATTATAAGAGTAATTTTACTTATTCACAAAACAGACGATGTATTAGAAATGAAGTCAAAAAGCTTTTATGAAAATTTCTTTGTGCAGTTGTATAAAGTCGTTTTCTATGGTCTCATTTTTCTTAGTCTGATTTAATTTTTGGCGTCGGGATATCCCGGCGCTTTTTTATTGCTTAGAGAATACAGACATATTATAAATATCAATTAAAAAAATAGGAGTTCATAAAACTGAACAGGAAGGAGAGCACTATGAAACTTTATAGCATTCAGCCGGTTGAAGTGGCTAAACTGCTAAAAGAAGGAAAGACATTTATCTGTGACCCAGAAAAAAGCGGCTTTTCTGTAGAGTTAAAAGAAGCATACGCTTGGATGGTAACTCAAATGGAAAAAAGATTTCCTAAACCGTCCAATGTTGTTTTTCCTATCTGGGCATGGCATACATATGACTGGAAACGAAAACTTAATCTTGAAGAAGGTGGGTTTGGTATTCCGGGAACAAAATATGCTTGTCTTGAATTAGCGGTCCCGGATGAACAAGTGCTATTATCTGATTTTGATAATTGGCACGCCGTTCTTAATGGCTACTATCTAGCTGATGGGAAAAATGAAATCGAATGGGAAGAAAATCATAAATGGTTTGATTCTTTGCCGCTTAGTAAAAAGAAAATAATTATGAAAAAAAGTTGGGAGAAGATATTTGACGTAACTCCAATTAATTCTGACTGGGTTATAAACGGACAATACATTCAAGCAACTTTTTGGGAAATTAAACCGGAGTATTTGCAAAATGTAACATATTTTATTGACAAGGAGATGGAAGATGATGAAATTTAAAAATTGGAAAGACATGTATAACTTGATTAGCAAAGGAATTGATTTGTATAATCCTGAAACAGAAACTTTTGTTTCGGTATACAATGATGCAGGTGCTTTATGTACCTATGATATTTCTAAAGAAGAAGCAAAAACGTTAGTAAAGGAGTCTGAAGGAACAAATGAATCTTGGCTTGCGTTTTTGGGAATTGGCGGAAATATTTTAGATGATACATATTATAACGGGGCCCGTTATCTGAAGGATGACCCAGAATATGAATTATATATGGCGCCATCTTATGATTTCTGTAAGAACAATTATGGATTGGACGGCTGGATGACAACGGACGAGTATCGTTTTGAGTTGATATGGCGGATAAACTTACCGCTCGATTCAATGAAGTAATAGAAAGCCAGACAGATAAACTGGATTTCTTTATGGAATTACTGGAAGTTGGATACACATTGAACGATATTAAAAAGTATTGTCCGGAGAGATATGAATTCAGCAAATTATTTATGGAAGAACATGGGCTGATTTAATCAGCCTGTGTCAACTAATTTTGAAAGGAGAAAATGATATGAAAACATTATATTTTGAAGGAGCCGGATGCGTTCCGGCAAATGACGTTGAGAATTGTAGAATTAGAACAGCATTTACTAATAAAGCAGGTGAAAAAATCTATCTTGAAATGTCTTCAGGGTGCAAACATACGAGAGTAAGATATGGAGTAGCAGGAAAGTTAGAAAGTCCCAAAAAAATAATAACAACAGAAGATGGATATATTTGTTGTGATTTCTGTCATTATATAACAAGCGACCCTAAAATTGATGATGTAAATTATTCACGATTAAGCTGCGAACGCAATGCGGAATTAAAAATGAAATACACAAAGGCAAATATTCTTGCATTTGTAAATGAACATTGTAATGCTGACTTCGATGAAATTGTTGTGCTTGATAATCTTGCCGGATATAGAGTCTTTGCAGATTATACAAAAAATACGGTCAATACACCATTGATGTATAATTATGGTGATACTTTTGAATATGATGCAGAATTGACAAAGAAACGCAGAGCAAAAGTAGAACAAATGAAGAGAGAATTTGAACAGTTGTTCAATCAGAGATATGATAATACAAGTTATTATATTAAAAATGGAGATTTGGTAGTAAGGCTGAATGTATCTGATGATGCATTGGAAGCGGCAAATTGGACGAAAGGAAGACGATTCATCGTAGAAGTATAAAAAAAAGGAGATGGAAGATATGTATGATTTCTCAAAATAGACCTTTTGAAGAAATTGTTAGAACTCATAGTTGGATTTTTAAATAAATGCGTATTTTTTTACAGAAATTTGGAGGCAATATTATGACAAAAAGAGAACGAAAAGAATTTGCAAAAGAACTAATTGAAAAATGTATTGCTGCCATCAACGAACTGCCTAATTGTCCCAATGGACATTCAGATGTGTATGATAAGGCAACAATTGAAAGAGTTTTGAGAAATGTAATTGAGTAAATGGATATTTCTTTTGGAAAGGAAGGTAAGAAGAATGAAATTGGTACAAGAAATTAAAAAGAGTGAGTTATTAGAAAGAAATTGGGGAATCTACAAATTAAACACCAATGAGAAAAAGAAACATGGAAATAATTACGCATTGTCTCAGGGAGTGTTTTCTGACTATGCAATAAAAAAATTTGGTGTAGATGAACTGCTATCTAATCTTAAAGATTCCAATTATGAAGGATTTTTTGAGACACAAAAAGAAGCATATATGCAGGCAAAGTTAGTGGAAATGAAGAGTAAGATTGAAAGAATGGAACTTGCCATGAAGAACGTATTAAAATTACAAACACCAGAATGGTAACTAAATTCGTATTTCTGTAGCAGAAAGGAAGGTAATTATGATGAAATGGAAATTATTTTGTACAGTAACAATGAAAAGCTATGAAGTAGAAGCTGAAAGCGAATTTAACGCGCGAAAGAAATTAGCAAGTGAATTAAATGTACCATTATCTTGTATTGATATATTTAGATAAGGCAAATAAATTCGCATTTCAAAGGCATTTAATAATAGAAAGGAATAATTATGACAGTAGAAAGATTAATTAAACAGTTAAAAAATTACAATCCAAAGGCAGAAGTTAGATTGAACGACCATAAAGGAGATGTTGCTTTATTCGCTTTAGCTCTTAAAGACAATGACAATGTCGTTTGGATTGAAGGGAAAGACGATATTGATTTAGGAGAAGAAATTTCTGCGAGGTTTCAAAGAGCGAGCGAAATTCAGATGGATGAACTTGACTTCTTCATGGATTTATTTGATATGGGTATTACATTGGCAGATATTGAATTGTATTATCCAGAAAGATATGAATATAGTAAGAGATTTATGGAAGAACATGGGTTGATTTAATCAGCCTAATGAAACTAAGATTTATAGTAGAAAGGAGCAAATTATGGCAAATAAAATAAAAATTGATGAAGATACTTATGAATGTCCATCTTGCGGATATAGATGGTCCAGACGAATGGGAATGGCTGATTTATCATTTGATGAAGAAGAACATTGTCCATGTTGCCCTGACTGTGGCGAGTTAATTGAAGATGGCGATGATTATTGATAACAATTAAAACTAAAAATTGAAAGTTCTGAGAAATGTAATTGACGATTAAATGGATATTTTATAAGGAGATGATTATATGTTCCTGATTATAACAAGTGAAAAACAAAAAGCATTTGAAGAAAATTGTGTTAAAAATAAAGTAGGAAGTGATGAAAGCGAATGCAAAGTACCTTGTATATGTGGCTACTACGGTAGAGCTTGTAGGCAAATGAATGATAAGGCAGATAGATTTCTTTGTACAGGGTGTGCATTGGCAGAGTTTAGCAAGTAAATGCGTGTTTCATTAGATTGGAGGTAAGAGAAATGAAAGAATGTACAGTTATATGTAATACTCGTTGGGGATATTGCATGACACCTAAAAAATGCAAATCTATTGCAGAAGCAATTAGATATGCAAAAGAAATGGAAATGGCATTTAGAATATTTGTGAATGGAAAATGTATTAAGTCAGGTTGGTATAAGTAATTTCGCATTTACTATGGAAGGAAAATCATATGAAGTTAGAAAGGATGATAAATATGGCTTATATATTAGGAAGATTAATTTCATGGAATGTGAAATTTGAAAAAGTAGATAGCTTAACTGTAAGAGTATATGGAAACTTTGATGGATTTTCTGTAGTTAGAGAATGTAAACAGGATAATTATATTGAAGTAGATGGAAGACTTATAGATTATGAGGACTTTGAAGATTGGATTTATTCAATTAAAATATAAGGATTAAATTCGTATTTCTTATGGATTGGAGGTAAGGCAAATGAAAACGTATTATATAAGGTTTATAAATCATGATATAGAAAAAACTGGTTTATACTGGATAAAAGCCACTAGCAAACGCAAGGCAATAAATTCATTTAAAAGAGATACCAGTGACTATTGTGAAATTTTAGAAATTACAGAGGCAGAGTAAATTCGCATTTCTTTAGAAAGGATGATAGATATTATGAGATTGTGTGACATTGTAGATATTAAATCTGCATTTATGGAAAAGACAGATTTAAGTGAAGAAGAAATCCAAACAATTATTGATGATATTCCAACTGCATTTGATAGAGATAAGGTAATTGAACAGTTGGAAGAATATGGAACATGTGAAGATAAGTGTTCTAATAAAAGTTGTTGCTATTCATGTAAAGATGATGTTATTGATAGAAGTGATGCAATAGACATTGTAGAGGGTGGTGGTATAAATGAAATATAGCTGTTACGACTGGAATGGAAATAAGTAGGAATTTAGACTTGAAACTAAGATTTACTTTACGTAGATTGGAGGAAAAAATATGTATACAGTTGACGGCTATGATAAAGATAATGATGTTTATGCAGAATATTGGAGAGGTAAAGATTTAGAAAAAGCAAAAGAAATTGCTACTATTTTAGATAATATTGCAATGCAAGATGGACTTATCCAATGGTCTGGGGAACTTATTGATTGGGTTCAAGTGACAAACGAAAATAATGAAATGGTATATTTGCCTAGAAACTAAAGTAGATTGGAGGATATTATGCTAGATTTAAACAGAATAGTAAATGAAGCAATTCATAAAGCGTATTTAAAAGGCAGAAGAGATATGGCAGATGAGGTTAAAGAAATTTTGGCAAAGAAAAACATACATAATGCATATGAAATTGACATGCAAATGTTAGACAAGCTTTTCGAAGAACTGAATAACAGATGGACTTAATATAATAAGGAGGAATAAGATGAAATGTAAATGGTAAAAAAAGTTACACTGGATGGCGACACAATTAAGGAATTACATCGTCAGGAAAATATCCAGTGGGGCAAAGATATTTCTGAAAATTATTTACCGGAAGATATTTTTGATTCTTTATCGGATGATGATTTTGAAAAGATTGCCATTACATTGGACGAAAAAATGATGGAAAATAATGGAGAAACAGAGATTGCTGCAATTGAAGAGGCATTAGGATTTAAACTCTAATTTCCTGTTTAGTAAGAAAAGGAGGCTTCGGCCTTCTTTTTTTTATGTATTAGCATAGCAGACATATTAAATATATCTATTAAACAAATTGGAGTAATTCAATTGAACAACAGAAAGGAGCACATTATGAAATTTATTTCAGGTGAAATCGTAGTTAATGAATCTGAGGTGGAAGGATTCATTGATAGTGTGGAACTGGCAAATGATTATGGAGAAAAGTGTTCAAATGACCATTATAAGGTCTATGAGCAGTGTATCCAGTATCGTAAAGCGAAAGAAGTTTTAGCGGAAGTAGAAAAGCTTTCGCCGGTAAAAGTAAAATTAATTCAAAGCAAAGAAAAAGGATTAGGAATTCTTTTTTACGAAGAATCGATGAATGCGAATATTGGCCCGGTAGTCTGGATGTCACAATTTGTTAACACAGAAGTAACTCCGGAGGAAATCATTATCCTTGGACAAGATGCTTTGTTAAAGCATCAAGAAGTTACGAGAAAGTGTGACAAACAGATACCAAGGACAAAGCAGGAGCTGCTTAATAAAGTGTTTTTCCGGTTGGTACCGGCAATTCCAGGTAACACAGTAGGACGGTCATATTTAGATATGGCAATTGGTTATCATTATCTTATTGGTAAAGATGGAGAGCAAATATTGTCATTCATGATTACTCCGCATCTTTTGTCTGAATTAGATGTTTCTGAATCAGAATTATATGCGGCTGCAATGATTAATACTCCTACTTTCTTTCCTGCTGTATCAGAGGGAATGCGAGAGATGATATTGAAATTTACACCGGGAGCTGAATCTCTTTTGCCGGAAGAAGACTTTGAATCGAATCCAATGATAATTATTACAAACAACAATAGCCTTTTTGGTGCGTCTGTAATTCTTTATCCGGACTGGCTTCATAAAACTTTTCAAAGAGATGTGTATATTTTGCCATCCTCTGTTCATGAGTGCATAGTGATTCCTAAAGAATCGGCGTTAGCTTCTACAACAGAAATGCAGAAAACAGTGCATGAGGTCAACAAAGAAGCGGTAACAGAAAAAGATTTTTTGTCAAATTCTGTATATTATTACGATTATGGCAAAAATGAAATTACAATTATTGAGCAGGAGGGAAAAGCATGATATCGGTATTAGGAAAAGAATCTCAAAAGGTATTCTCATCTACGTGTCAACGTGTAAAAGAAATGGGGCTTGATAAAAGACCATTTCGCATTATTATTTTCAAAAACCAGTATTCATTGGAGATGGATATTACGGATGAAGAAAAGGAGGAAATTTTATGCAGTTAAAATACAATTACGAAATCAAACAGGAAGGCCGCCAGTTGATTTTATGCAAATATTCTAAAATAAAAGGAATTCTTATGAATCCAATTGTAAAAAAGGATATGGAATCTTGCATTGAGGGTGTTAAGCGTGAAATCAATAATTGTATATCAGAAACGGAAGCTGATACAAAAGTTGCAGAATTTTGTTTATTATAGGAGGTCTATATGAAGGAAATTAAAATCCCGCCGATTGCTCAATGGGAAAAAGAAATTGAGCCGGTTGCATATCATGAGTGGGGCGATGATTATGATACCGTATGCCGTTTTAGTCCCGCAAAAGGTGTTATATGCAAAATTTGGCATGAGGACGAAAAATACGGCAATGATACTCATGGCTGGCAGGCGGCAATCGAAACGCCGGATGATTATCATGAAATTGCATTTAAAGAATTAAGTGCAAATGACGCATGGCGTAAGCTGTACGATTGGGTAAGCAAAAACATAGAATTGCTTTTACCAAAAACGAAAGCTCGAATTGCTTTAGAAAAGAGAATTGCTACGTTAAAGGAAAAGCGTCAGCAGTATATTGACAAAAATCATGTTGCAACTTCCCGAACATCAGAGTATATTGGCTGTAGTTGTTGCGGGAGTAAATTGAAACGTGAGTTATTAAAATCTGATTTTTGTCCATTGTGTAAAGCAGATTTGCGCTCCAATACAGTTCAGGAAACAATTCAGCGCATGAATACAAAAATTGCTGAATTAGAAAAAAGATAATGTTCAATTAAAAAAGACGTCTGTTAAAGGAAATCCTTTAGCAGATGTTTTTTTATGTGCCTATCTGACAGACATATTAATAGTATCAATAAAAAAATAGGAGGAATGAAATATGGAATTGAATTTTAGAAAATTGTATGCTTCTGAATTAGAAGTAAGAATTGGTAACATCTCGAAAACTGGTTCTGGGTTGAGCCTGCTGCTTTACAAGGATGCACGAGTAGACCAGCGTTTGCTGGATGAAACTGCCGGGCCTATGAATTGGGAAAAGTCGTATCGAAGAGATGAAAAAGGACGGCTTTTTTGTAAAGTGTCTATTTGGGATGGAGAGAAAGAGCAGTTTGTTTCAAAAGAAGATGTAGGTATCGAATCCTATTCTGAAAAGGAAAAAGGAGAAGCATCTGACTCTTTCAAACGAGCATGTTTTTGTTGGGGTATTGGACGAGAATTATACTCTACTCCATTTTTATGGGTGAGCTCTCAGAATTGCAATATTCAAAAATACAAAGACAAGGACAAATATACATGTTCGGACCATTTTGATGTGGTTAACATCGAATATGGAGATAATTGTAATGTGACTTATGTTGAAATCTACAACAGAAGCACAAAAGCAACACTTTCCTTTGGCAAAAAATCCTTATCCGGTTCATTCGGAAAGGCTGCATCAAAACAAACAGAAGCAATTTCTTTGTTTGATGATGCCTCTGTGGAAGATTACTCAATTAATCCAGATGAAGCGGCCGCTCCGTCCAATGATTCAACAAAAGAAAATCCGGGAATGCACAAAATTTCATTTGAATGTTCGCGGAAAGGACAGACTATTGCGGATATTTACGCAAAAGAGGGGCCTAAGTTTTTACAGGGTATTTTAACTTATGCAACGGCTAAACCAGCTATGCAGGTGGATGCTCCATATGTAAAAGCGTTTCTGGAAACAGTAGCCTAAAAAATTTGTACCCGGGGATTTTTCTCCGGGTACAGTTAGGAGGTCAATATGAAAAAATTTAGTAAGGACGATTATCAATATTGGCTTAATGCTGATTTTTACCGTTTGGTAATGGAAGATAGTCGTTTTGATAAAGAAATAACAGATGATGCTTTTTGGAATGATTTTACAAAAAAATGTATCGTCTTTTCAGAAAAATATCGTCATTTTGGTGGCAGATACTCTGTTAAGTGGGCGTTAGCCGTTGTTGAATGTCGTAAAGCAATGGCAGAAGAAAACAAAAAGCCGCTGCAAAAGAACGTTTGTAAACAAATGCTTGCTGAATTTTATATTATTCAGGAAAGATTTAACGAGATTTATAATTGTGATGAATTTTGGGCTCGTTTTACCAAAACAATGGTAGATTTTGGCGAAAAATACTCAAAATACACTGAAAAGTTGTCTGTTAAATTATCTATGGCGTACATTGATGGCAAACAAGAAGAATTAAAATATTTACAGCACTTAGCAGAAGCGTGTGATAAAAAATACGCAGTATAAAGGAGAAATGAAATATTATGGAAATTTCAAAGATGACAAAGAAGAAAAGAAAAGAATTTTACGCAAAGAATCGCGTAACATTTGGTATGAATACCGGAACAATTACGCACAAAGGGTATAAAGATACTCTTCGAAGAGAAAACAAAATGATTTGCAGAAATTATTTAAAGGAGGTTTAAAATTATGGGGCAGAGATTGGTTATGACAATAAGAAAAAATGGAGAAGATATTTGTAAACTTTATTATCATTGGAGTGCATATACTTCTTCTGCTTTAAAAGAAACAAAAAAAATTATTGATGTTATTACAACGGATAAATTTGAAACAGAGATAAGTGCAGAAGAAAAAGAATGCAAGCTGTTATTTTTAAGAGAATTCTCATTAATTCCATTGGCTGCGGCAAAAGAAGATATTCGTCTTCGAATACTCCGTTATTTGGAAAATACTGGCGGAGGTATTGATGGAGGATGCGATTCTACTGAATTTCAGTACATAAAGGAGCTTTATCCAGATATCAAATTTAAACCATTTAATATTAGTAGAAATAAGGGACTTTTTGTTTGTTCTAAAGACGCTATGGATAATTTACAATCTTGGTCTGAAGGTAACATTATCATCGACCTTGATGAAAAGATTGTTGTTAATAAAGTGTTTTATACTTATTCTTCAGAAGAAGAAGTAAAAGAATACTATAATATAAAAGGAAACATTCCCTTTATTAATGATTTAGAACTTAGTTGTATTCCATTTAACAAAATTGATTCTGTTTTAGAACGAGTAGTTGAAATGGAAGAAATTTCAGATTATGTATTTAAAAATGCGTTAAATGAATATATCGCATTTATCGCATAAAAATACGAGGAGGACTTTATATGGGAAAAGAATTAGATAAAGCGGCACGTTTAATGCAAATCGCAATTCAAACAAATACGCCGGTCTTTGTATTTGATGTTGAAACAGAAGGGTTAGACCCAGTAAAGCATCATATTATTCAGTTGTCGGCATTAAAAATCGACCCAGAAACATTTGAGGTGTTAGATAAAATCAATGTATTCATTAATCCTTGTCGCCCATTGAGTGATAAGGTAAAAGAGATAACCGGTTATACCGATGAATTTCTAGCTACTTGTCCTTTAGAAGTAGAAGCCTTCCCGGAAATTTACAATTTCTTAGGAGAAGCGCCTCTTTTAATTGGACATAATGTTGGTTTTGATAAAAGCATGTTGGACGCCTTGTATACAAGGCAGGGGCAATTTCTTTTTTGCGAGGACATTGATACTTGTCGAATGGCAAGAGAGCTTCTAAAAAAGAAGAAGGATGTTCCATCACATAAGTTGATTGATGTAGCAGCTTATTATGGTGCTGATATTGGTTTGGATTTTCATAAGGCGGATGATGATATTATCGCAACTTTGCGTATTTTTCAAGCAATGTATGACCCAGATGCTTATTTAAAACCAAAGAAAAAATTAAACATCAATTCGATTTGGTATCATAATGGTTTCCGGGGCCACGCAAGGATTTACATTAATACAGATGCCGGAAGCCTGTTTTATGACAATTTGGATAAGAATTATGGCAGCAAAGATTTTTCATTGGACGATATCGACATGGAAGATTTGGAAGAAAAAGCTATCCGGAAATGGTCTGCATCCAATATTGATGACCTTTTTCAAAAAGTCCGGGCATGGCATTGGAAGAAAATGCAGGAAGCTATTGGACAACAAAAGGAATTTGCTAATGAAAAAGAGGCAATAGAGGCTGCTGCTAAAGAAAATAAGCGTCATTATAATACGTCTATTCAGTTAGCCGATGGCGTCTATATTGTAACTTTGGAAAAGTTTTTAAAATCCAAAGCCGGTTCAAATTCAATTTTGTATTAATGATTGGAAAAGCTCGCGTTATGCGGGCTTTTTTGTTATATATGAATTTTTATTAATGTGTATAACAGACATATTATTAATGAGACTATTTACAAATTGGAGAAAGGAGAATTTTAATATGAGATTAACAGAAAGAAAGAGAAATTTTGTGAAGTTGTCTTGTGATTTCCCTTGCAAAATTGGAGATATTGTATATCGCACTAATGCGGGTGCGAAAGAACCAATTATTGCAATGAGAATTACACAAATGCTTATTAAACAGTTGAAAAGCAGAACTGTTATAACTTTTAATACTATGAATGATAATGACAACGGAGAAAACTGCTACACTTTGGAAGATGTAGGTGTTAAAGTTTTTCTCACAAAAGAAGAAGCCGAATTAAAACTGGCAGAATTGAGAGGTGGAACAGGAGTCGCAAAACTGAATCTGGAAGAAGTGGTAAAAATAGCAGCAGATAAAATGACATACGCAGATGCAGTTCGTAATGCCATGAGTTCAAAATGCGTTCCATGCAGGAAGGCAACGAATTGCTCTTATGTTTTTACTGACCCAAAAGGTAAATTAACAGAAGAATTAGCTATAAAAATCAAACTTAAAGAATTGATTGAAATTGCTAAAAGTGTTGACGAAGCAAAAGCCAAAGGCTGTGATGAAATTAGTACAGTATTATATTACGATGGCTTTAATGACGGTTACAGTAAAGCACTTGATAATCTGCTGAAACTAGTAATCAGCAAGTATAATGATGATAAATTGTCACTTAAAGAATTGGTAGAAGCGATTGAACAGCAAATGGAGGTGGAGAAAAATGAGTGAATTATTACAAAGGATAGCTAATTATTTTGTCTATCAATACAAAGGAAATGATAAAGTTGCCCCTAAAATGGATATGTCGGTAGATGACCTAAGAAATATCGTTGTATTACATGTGGAAAAATGTAAATTAGAAGCAGAATTAAGGAATTTGAAGTATGTAAAGACTAACGCAGACAGAATAAGGAATATGTCAGACGAAGAATTAGCAAGCTGGTATGTAATTAAATGCGAAATTATGATGGGAACTAAATGCCAAAAACCGTTCAAAACTTGCAAGGATTGTATTTTAGATTGGCTTCAATCAGAAGCAGAATAGGAGGTAATTATGGATGGTTTAATTATTAAAAAGAAATGGTTAGACCTTATTGTTAATGGCAAAAAGACCATTGAAATAAGAGGAAGTGATACAAAAAAGGAAGGAGAGAAAATATACCTTCTTGAAAGCGGAACTCACAAAATTGTTGCAACTGCCGTAATTAGTGCTACATATCCTATATCATGTTCTGATTGGTCAGAAGAAAGAGAAGAACATTGTGTTGATATTTCTTACTCAGACCTAAAAAAAAGATACAAAACACCATATGCATGGGTATTATCTGATGTGACGCCTATTAAAGACATATGGTACTACAAGCATCCACAAGGTGCAGTGATTTGGGTAAAAAATGTAGAAGTTGTAAATAAAAATTAGATATGATTATTAGCAAAAAAGGAGAGAGATGAAATGAAAAAAATTTTTGAAAAATGGTATGTTTTATTTATGTTATTGAGAATAGCACGACATAACAAAATCAGAATGAAATTTGAGAAAAAGTATGATAATCCTTTTGGTGGTTATGGAGAATCTCTTGAAGATATGACATTAGAAAAATGTTATGAAAGGGATAATAGGCTTTATAAAAAATCAAAAGAATTAAAAGAATATGAAGTCGCATCAAAACCTCAAAGAGATGATTTTGGATTATATGCATATGTAGACCAGCATTGTGGATATTGTGAGGATGATTATTACGGAACAATATACACAAAAACGCCACTTAAAAATAGATGGTTAGAAAGAGGTTATCAATGCTAGGTTGATAATCAAAAGTAGAATAGGAGGAAATATGAGCGATAGTTATTGGAATTATGAAGATGACAAGAATATCATCTGTCCTTATTGTGACGAAGAATACGAGCCGTCTTACGAAGAAACATGCATAGGCGGTGAACGCGTTAATTGCTATACCGAAGATACCAACATATACACTTGTGATAATTGTGGCAAGAAATTTACAATGTATGGTTATCGAACCGGGTGGAAATATCGCACCGAAACGATTGACGGAGAAGCAACAGAGGAAGAAATTGAAAATTTGCGAGATTAAGGAGAGAGAATATGAAAGATAGATTTTTATTTAAAGCAAAGAGGATTGACAACGGCGAATGGATAATTGGGTTTCTTACATTTCATAAAACAGGAAAAGCATTTATTAAACCTATATTTGGTGATGCAAGAAGTTCGGAAGAAGTAGACCCATCCACAATCTGCCAATGCACAGGTTTGAAAGATAAGAACGGAAATCTGATTTGGGAAAATGATATTCTTTTCTTAAAAGACGAAATAAATGGATGTAAATGGAAAGCAGTTGTTGAATTTGGAAATCCAACTGGTGAATATAACTGGGGTTGGCAATTGGTTCAAGTAACAGAGTGCGAAGCAAATAAAGACATTCTTTTATGGATTGAAACAGGAACAAGTTATGTAGATGTTAAAATAATTGGGAACACAATTGATAATCCGGAATTGTTAGAAGGAGGCGAATAAGATGGAATTAGAACTAAATGAAGTAATTGAAGATTTGGAATATCTCGTTTCGGATAGTTGTACAGACACGCAATTTGATTACATTGAAGAAATAGAGATTGCAACCAAGTCGCTTAAAAAGCAGATACCAAAGAAACCTATATTTAACTATAACCTTAGTGATACTCTTTCTGTATTCCATTGTGAATGTAGAAACATAATCAAAGTCAGTCACAATGCAGGAACAATGGATAATAATGATGCACCAAATTATTGTGATAAATGCGGACAGAGATTAGATTGGAGGTAAAGTAGAATGGATAATTTCATGAAAAAAATTTTTGAAGCCTTTGAAAATAAATATGGTGAGCCAGTTTCAACGATGCAAGATGGAGAAATACAGGTATTTGAGTTGAAGGATTGCACCGTGATATTGACTTTTAAAAATGGCGTATTAGGTGTAAACGCAACGGCAGATAAGCCTATCAAATGTGATTTTGCATCTGGTATGTTTGTAGAAAGTGAGGACTAGCCATGGTCCAATATTGTAGGTACTGCAACAATCTTGTAACAGGAAATGGTATTTATTGCACAGAAAAAAATAAAATCATAGCAGAAAAAACGGCGAAAACCACAAATAATTGTAAATTATTCATTTTTAATCGCATGGATGCTTTTTATGAAAATATGAATGGCTATAAATCAAAAAAAACACCCAAATTTTCTGGAGATGATTGCATTGGACAAATAAAGCTTGATTTAAACGTAGAAGGAAGGAGAAAAAATGACAATATTAAAGTTGAGGAAACACATTGATATAGAAAAATCTATTGGAAATATTAAGATAGATACAATTCATATGTGTGACCCTGCTAAAAAGAAGCACAAAAATTGGACGGAACTTCATTTATGGTATGACAGAAATTGTGAAAATTGTCCTTTTGGATGGGAATATGTAAATTACGAAGGGGAATGCGGAGATTGTGGATGCGAAATGAGTAAGGATGGAGATTTTTCTACACCTATTTGTATATGCAATCTTCCTAAATTTATTAAGCAGATAATTATTAAACGAAAGGTGTGAAATTATGATGCAAAGAGAATTATCAAAGATTTTAAGAAATCACAAACATTGGTTAAGTGAAGATTGTAAAGACTGGGAAAATATGAGGGCTCACTTGCGCGAGGCTGACTTATCCGGGATGGATTTACGTGGAGCCGATTTACGTAATGCTGATTTGCGTGGGGCTAATTTATCTGGAGCTAACTTATGCAAAGCTAATTTGTTTGAAGCTGATTTACGTGAAGCCAACTTATCTAAGGCTGATTTACGTGAAGCTTGTTTATATGGGGCTGATTTATTTGAAGCTGACTTGCATAAGGCTGACTTATCTGGAGCTGATTTATGCAGAGCTTGTTTCCCCCTCGCCAACTTATCTGGAGCTAACTTATGTGGAGCTGATTTATTCAAAGCTGATTTGTCTGAAGCTGATTTATGTGGAGCTAATTTATGCACAACTAATTTATATAAGGTTGATTTAAGCGGGGCTGATTTACGCGAGGTTAATTTATATAACGCCGATTTATGTGAAGTTGATTTATTTGATGCTAAGTTATTTACAGCTGATAATATACCATTTTTCCCTTGTGCTTGTCCTGACTTTGGAATGTTTATTGGGTATAAAACAGCACACGAATATATTGTGGAACTTGAAATCCCAGAAGATGCAAAACGTGTATCTGCTACTACCAGAATATGCCGATGTAATAAAGCAAAAGTATTAAGAATACTTAATCGAGACAGAACTGTAGCAGATATAACAGAAGTCCGTAGTGATTATGACTCATCATTTGTTTATAAAGTTGGAGAAATTGTTTCTGTTGATAATTTTAATGAAGATAGATGGGATGAATGTGGCACAGGCATTCACTTCTTCATTAATTTTCAAGAGGCTGTAAACGATGGTAAATAAGGAGGAATATTTATGAAACAAGTAAAATTTAAGGATATTGAGAACAATGAGGTCCATGGAGGAATTTTAACAGATGATGGCGATGTTATTTGTGGCTGTTGTGGTGGATTAATTCCGGCAGACGAATTAACAGAAGAGTATGGTCATGTTATTTTAGAAGAGTTCTCCGAGTGGGTTTCTCTTGACAAAGCAATTTTAGATTAATCTCATATTTATACCCCTTGCGATTTCGCAGGGGGTTTTTCTTATAATACGGAAATTATTTTAAATGAAAACAGACATATTAATATTAGAAAGAAAATAATTCTTAGGAGGTTTTATTATGAAAACAAAAAAGAAATTTATCGCAGGGCTATTGACACTTGCCTTATTATTTACTATGATACCATCTAGTCGTATTTTTGCAGAAGATGAAGCAAATGTAAACATTTGGTTTTCCAATGAGCGTTTTGGCGGTTATTATCCCTTTGCTAAAACAGGACAGGATGTCTATATTAACGCTGCGATTGATGCCGGGTCTGATTATAAAGTGACTGTACAAGTTACAAAAGATAGTTCTTCAATTCTTTTTAAGAATTTGAGCCAGACTAAAAATGTATCAGAAAAAGTTACACTGCGAGAATCCGGTACATATTCGGCGACCGTTTGTATTATTAGAAATAATGTAACAATTTTACAACGCAATGTATCTATTGAGGTCATGGATGCTATTCCGGAAATTAGCGAGCAGCCTAAAAATTTACAGGCTAAAGCTTATCAGGCGATTTCTTTTTCTTGCATGGCTAAATCTAAAACTGCTGCCTATCAGTGGTACGTTTCAGATGCTTTATATAAGGAAGGAACAGAAATTTCCGGTGCATCTACAAATACATTGTTATTAACAGCTGAAAATGTTACTAGTGCAATTAATGGAAAATATTATTATTGCATTATTACAGATAATAAAATCAGTGTTTTGAGCAATTATGCATTATTATCTGTTGAAGGAGGCGCATCAGCAGCGGCTACGCCTGTGCCAACTACAAAGCTAATCTCTACTGCTAATTCAGAAACGCTTGTTACGCCAATTAAAAAAATTGCGTTAACCGTTTCTTATAATGCGAAACAAGCAATATTAAAATGGCAGGGGAAAGGCCGTGTATATCGAGCCAACACAAAAAAAGGAAATTATAAGTATATTGGAACCGGAACCGGGAAATATAAAGACAAGAAAATAAGAGTAAATAAGAGATATTATTATTTTGTATCCGGAACCAATTTTGTAACTAATGTAAAAAGTGTTAAAACTAAGCCAAATCCAGTTTTAAAAAAGTTTCGAGTAACTAAAAAAGGCAGAAAAGCAAATCTTGTCTGGAAACTAAGTAAAACAAATCAGGCAAAAGTGTCGATATATATTAAAACAAGAAAGCATTTTAAAAAATTAGGAACGGTATCTGCTGCAAAATATCCATGCCGGTTAAGCATTCCAAAAGGATATAAGGTGGTATGGGTTAAAATAAAAGCATATAATGTAATTGCTAAAAAGAAATATTATAGTAAGTATTCCAAAGCAGTAAAACTTAACTTTTAATGGGAGGACTACCTCCCGAAAGGAGGTCTTAGTATGAAAAACGTAATTACATTAAAAGACAGCAAAGTGATTTTGCATAATTTTGAAGGAATAGAAAAGAATATATCTTTGCGGATATATCCGACCAATCAATTTACACTGAGTCTTAGTTATAAAGATTCCTCATGTATTACTGTTCAATATGCCATCAAAGATGGCTGTATTGAAAACCAAGCACTATATAATTTTTTTCAAAACATTGGACAAGGAAAACCGCTTACTTTTGTATGTTTAAGTGGAAATTTCTACTTATTAGAATACAAACCAACGCCATTAATGATACAAAAATTTTTGAAAGAAATATAAGAAAGGCCCCTTCGGGGGTCTTTTTTTTAAGAAATTAAACAAACAGACATATTAAAAATATCAAAAATAAAGAAAGGATGATAGTAATGCCGCAAAAAATATTATGGTTTAGCCGGCACGAAATGAGCCCGGAACAAAAAGCTGCTTTAGGTAACGATGTAGATATTATGCAAATTAATCAAACAATTAACCATGCATCGGAATTATTGGACGATATACAAAAATCAGATGTAATTGCAATTGTTGCTCCTATTGGGCTGCAAAAAGAATTTTTGAATCTTGCAGATGGGAAGCCGGTAATTATGGCAAAAAATCAAAGAGTTTTTGAGCCTCAGCCGAATGGTGAAGACAAAGTGCGTTTTCGGTTTGACGGTTGGGAACAACTAAAAAAAATCGAAGTTGTAAAAGAGCCATACAATCCCAATAAAGAGATTGAGCAAGAAGAACGCAAAAGTTTAGATGAATTACTTGAAGATGTAAGAGACACCAATTATCCGCCCGATGATTTTATGAACGAGCCGATTGAGCCCGATGATTTAGAATGCTAATAATTTCCCCGTCAAAAGGCGGGGATTTTTTTTGTTTGATTTTTTAATTTCAAACAGACATATTAAAAGTGTAAGAAATATCGCGGGATAGAGTAGTGGCTACTCATCGGGCTCATGTCCCGGTACACGCAGGTTCGAGTCCTGCTCCCGCAATTCTCTATAAAAATAGAGGAATTAAATTTGAAAGGAGTTATTTTATGGAATGTTATGAAGATGTAGTAATATTGCAAGGGGCAATTATTAGCAAAAGAGTAAATGAAGAAAAAAAGATGGGGGCAATCGTAGTGAATACGACTTCGTCCAGCGACCGAACAAAACACAATTGTCCAAGATTGGTTAGCTTTAATTTAGAGCAGATTGCAGATTTTGAAGTCGGTGATTTTGTATGTGTTAAAGCGGAGGTGCAAAGTTATCTTGGAGCTCCAATCGAAGAAGGCGGTAGACGTCCAAGGCGTCAGTCTTTAGTAATTAAAGAAATTACAAAAGCGAAAACTCGTGTCGAACAGGAGTATGGAGTGGAATCTACAGGCTTATTCCTTAAAAAGAATGAAGCAAAATTAGCCGGCAATGTGCAGCGTATTACCCCGCGCGATGGCGGACTGTGGTATATTACGTTACGAGTTGTAACCAACGGCCGTATGAATACTTTACTTGTTAAGGTTTATGAGAATGACCGTAATCGGAATTTGTTGCAAGCATTACTTCCGGGACAAAATGTTTGCTTGGTCGGCATGGTTCAGACTAAGTTTAAGCAACGAGAAGATTCTCAGCGAACATATTTTCAGGATATTATTGCTTTGGATATTTCAACAGTAGCATAAGTAAAGATAAGGGGGCTATGTCCCCTTTCTTTTTTTGTTCATAATATGGTTTTGGTTTTTTGTAAAAACAGACATATTAGTAATATAACAAGTAAGTATGAATTTGTTATTGTATAACAGACATATTATAAATATCCCCATTATAAAGGGGCAGGAAAGGAGTTACGTATGATTAATACAATTAATTTTAAAACAAAAACAATTTTATCTGAACGTAATAACCCAGTTCGAGGTGATGTATGGAATATTGGCCTTGATATCGGATATTCGTCAGTAAAAGGATTTAGTCCAAATGCCGTATCATGCTTTCCGGCTTTTGCTAAAAAAGCAAGTGATACACCATCTATGGCCGCGCCAAAACCTACCGATATTCAGTATCGTAATGACATTACCGGAGAGATTTGGGATGTTGGAGAAAATGCACAGAATCGGGCGACAGCTAATGACAGCGAAGTTAGTTTGTTTACCAAAGTTCGTTTCTTCTCAGAAATGTTCCGCGTAATTTCAGAAGTAGGAATGGCTTTTGGAATGTTAAAAAACAAATATGGTTCTCCGGAAGGAAAAGAGGTTTTCTTACAGACCGGCTTGCCTCCGGAACATATTGATTCGTTAGGCGATGATTTAAGAGAAGCCTTATCGGGAACCCATAAATTTTCCATTAAAATCGGGAATAAAAATTGGATTTCCTTTGATTTTGAACTGGATATGGACCATATTTACAAAGTCATCGGGCAGCCAATGGGAACATTAATTTCTGTAGCCACAGGCGGCAATGGGCGCCCAGTTGCAGAAGCAGCAAGATATTTTTCCAAAAATATTTTGATTATTGATGCCGGCTTTGGCACATTGGACGTATATAACCTTAACAAAGGGAATATTGCATCTACTCCGGAAACAATTGATGATATGGGCATGAAGCAGGTATTTAAAGAGACAATTGCAACCATTAAAGAGAAATTCAAAAAAGATATTTCAATTTTGGAAATGCAGACCGTCTTAGAGACCGGTAAGATTTCGGTATTCGAAAGAAAAGAAAGACGCTCTACATCAAAAAACATTGCAGATATTTTAGAGGCAAGTAATCAAAAGGTATGCGAAGAAGCGCTTGCTCATATTTGCAACTCTTATAATGATTTAATTGACCATGATTATCTCATTATAACCGGTGGTACTTGTTCAGCATGGTCTTCCATTATCCGAGAATTTTTCTCCGGAATGGAAACACTGACAATTTTATCCGGAGCACAGAATGATAATCTGTCTGCGGTGTTCTCAAACGTAAGAGGATATTATATGTATGCTCTAAACAAAAAATAGGAGGTGATAATTATGGTAATAATAAATATTATTGATGAAGAAAAAGAACATTTGAAACGCGAAAACAAGCAATTAAAACATGAGCTTCTTAAAGTAAGAGATGAAAATGAATTTTTGCAGCGTGCCTTTCGAATGGTAATTGGACAAGAACCAAAAAGAAATCGTGATGAAGCTATCATTTCAGATATTGATGGGCGGTGATTTTTATGAAAATAAAAGTACGTTTGTACTCTAAGATGGATAAGGATTTGATGACATTATACAAACATCCTCAGTTCTCTTTGATAAAAGCATTTGCAAAAGCAATTGAAATGTCTGCAAAGATGGATTATCATTACATAAAACTTCCGGAGCAAATCTTTGTTCCGGAGGCTTATCCAAAGAAAATTGAATTAGATGTTAATATCGACGATTCCCAAAAGGATGTTACTGCATGGTGGAAAGCAATTCCGCCATATCCAAAGGGGTCGCGAAATGACACCCTTAAACAAATGCTGCGTGGGTATTTATCTGGCCCGGTACTTATGACATTTGCTAAAAAAACAGGCATAGAGTATTTTAATTCAGAAGAAAAAAGCCTAATTAGTTGCGAAAAAAATGCAAAAGAAATCAGGCAGAAATATGATGCCGGCATGGAGAAAATCAAAAAAATATTAGACCAAAATGGTCAAACTCCAGAAGAACTGCTTGCTCTAATCGCAGAGAATAACAAGGCCGAAGAAAAAAATGAATTGCAGCAAAATGAAACAACAAAAGAAAGCGCTCATCAAAAAGATATAATCCCTGAGCCGGTTATGCCGAAAACGGATATTCCTACAAAAGAAGCAGAAAAACCGCAGGAAGATGCGTCTTCTGACTTTGATTTAATGGGCGCAATAGGAAAATTATTATAAAAGGAGGATTTATTTATGGAATATAATAAAGAGGAACTTTTTAATACAAAAATCAAACCGTTAAGGGATGAATTTATGCGAGAATGTGCGTTGGCGCAAATCCCTAGTTTTACAACAAGTGCTATAAAGGACGAAAACGGAAAAACAACATATGATTCGGATATGGTATCAGCACTTACGAATGACGTCACTCTCAGTGATGACAAAATCACAAAAATGGCAAATGTGCTTAATGATTTTGATGTAGTAGAAACGAATAAAACAATTGAATTTGATATGTAATTGTTAATATATGCCTATGATTGAAAGCCCCTTATTTGGGGCTTTTTTGTTATAATATAGTTTTTATTCATCTCTCAAACAGACATATTAATTATATAAGTTATAGAAAGAAAGAGAGGTAGTTTAATATGTTAATTAAACCAGGCGCAATGCCTTTATATAATGAAATCGTAAATACATGGGACCCGAAGGACTTGAAATTTACTTTTGAGTGGATTGGGCGAATGGAACTGGAAATTGAAAATGGAAATTTGGTTGCTGCCATTGCGAAAGATACATTAGTAGAAACAGCCGGAGAAAGCGACAAGCGATATAATCTTGATGAGCTCGTGCAGGCCGTAAGAAGCATTTGGAAGTACGGAGAAGAACTCTATGAGTGGAAAACAAAAAAGGTAACAGCAAAAAAGAAGGGAAATAAAATTTCTCAAATTTATTTATCAAAACATGCAAGAAAACGAATGCATGAAAGATGCGGTTTTAATCGCAAAGCACAAGATAAAATGGCTGTTGTAGCCTATCAGAAAGGCTTAAAAACGGAAGACACAAAGGGCGTGACCCGAAGTTATCTTTCAAAAGTTCTACATAACACAGAAGAAGATGAGGCAATGGTCCGTCTTTACGGTGATAAAGTGTATGTATATAAAATGGCGAATAATGGTATTGTTCTAATTACTGTTATGCAGGTTCCTCGATTATATATCAAATGTATGAAAGAGGAATGTCTTGCCTAATTTAAAAGAATCCTGCAACTACAGTGTTGTGGGATTTTTTAATTCTGAACAGACATATTAAAAGTAGAAAGGAGTTATTTTATGCAATTAGTTGAAAATCGTTTTGAAATTGAAAATGGAATTGTAAAAGACCAATATTCCGATATGGACTTTGACATTATTGAAGTCCCGGATAAGTACATGGACGCTCAATTTGTTCCCGGATTTATTCCGGTATATGCTACCTATCAAAAAGATGGTACCACCTACGGAATCATTCAAAAGCAAGAATTGCCCCCTTATATGGCGGTTATGGATGAAAAACAAATTAAAAGAAATTTCCTCCCTTTGCTATTAGGACTAAAATGGCTGCAAGAACAGGATAGGATTTTTGGAAATTTGACGCCGGATAAGATTTATCAAATAGAAAATGGATATGCATTAAGGGATTTTGGTGCGGGAGAGTATTATGAAGAAAAAACACCATATACGCCTTATGAATATTATGCATACCACGGATGTGGAAATAAGGCATCCGATGTATATTCTGTCTGTGCCATTATGTATGAAGCGTTAACCGGAATTTTCTTACCTAATGCAGACGAAAGATTAGATGTAGATATGTTAGAACCACTAGCAGCATTTGGAGTATCTTCACCATTTTGCGATACTATTGAAAAAGGGTTGTCCATATTGGATTGTGACCGGTATCAAAGCATCGAAGAATTGATTAACTGTATTTATACAGAAGATGAAATCAATGCCTGTATTAACGATTGGGCAATTTTTGTTCGTCCAATAAAGAGTAATCTTTCTGATGTGAAAGATAAGATTGCTCGTGAAAAAAGAATTATTGAGGAAGAAGAAAAAGAGGAAAAAATTACCTCGCCTCAAACAATTGACCCATCTAAAAAGAAAAAGACAATCATGATGTTTGCAGGCATATGTGTTGTTATTATTATTGTAGTTGCACTTAATGCAACCGTATTTAATAAAACACAGCCAGAAGAGATACGCGAAATAAAAATGTCGCCTATGCCAGTTGGCGCATCAGGAAGCGCAGTAAGTGGTAGTGCTGTAACCGGAACAAGTGTTACAATCACTCCAACAGTAACGCCTACTGCAGCACCTACAACTACCTCAACTATAAAACCGGAACCAAGTAATACTCCGGAGATAACGGCAACAATTAAACCAACGCCAAAGCCAACACCAAATCCTACTAAGAAACCGAAAAAGAAGAAAAAAACGCCAAAGGCTACTCCAATAACAATAAAAACTCCAAAACCACGGCGTACTTCTAAACCGGTTAAACCGAAACCTAAAATTAAAATTGATAAAAACATATCAATTGAATAAAAAAATGGCTGACACATCAGCCAGCCATTGAACACATGTTCATATATATACAGTATAACAAGTGTGGGGGATTTTGTCAACATTCCCACCATGTTGTTAGAAAGAGAGGTACTTTTATGGCAATACATAACCAAGTTTTTTTATATGGGCAAATTACTCAATTGCCCCGTATTATCAAAGACGAACAAGGAAATTACGTACAGGGAAGCGGTAAATTAACAATCGTTTCCGGAAAGCGTAGCGTAAATATTGACGGAACACATTCCAAACACGCTAAAATCGAATACGGAGAACTCCCGGTGGCTACCGGAAACCCAGAATTAGTAGAAATAATGGACAATATCAAAATTGGAGATATTGTATTCATTAAAGGCAATATCATTACACGAAATGTAAAAAAAATAAAAAAATGTCCATCCTGCGGGGCGCCGTATGAAAAATTAGGTGTAATTACCTTTATTAATCCGATTCACTTATCTATCGAGAAAACCGGATTATCATTGGACGAGGGCGAGACGCTCTTAAAGAATTACGGAGAGGTGTCGAATGTCGCTACCATATTGGGGACGATTTGTAAAGCTCCTGAAGTAACCGTTCAAACGAAAAAGAATATGATTGTTAAATTTCCACTGGCCATTGACCGTAAATATTTTATCGCGGACGACAATCCGGAAACAAGAACAGATTATCCGGTTGTACATGTTCACGGAAAAGAAGCGGGAGAAGATATATTGAAAAGGTATCAGCCGGGAGCAGAGGTTTTTTTAGATGGCTGCGTTCAATATCGAAAATACAAGCATCAGCAGTATCCTTGTCAAAATCCAGAATGTCAGGAATTTGTACCGTGGGATGATTGGACATTAGATATTGTCCCATATGCAATTGAGTATATCAGAGGCTGGAAATCAGATAAACAATTAGAAGAAGAAGCATACGAAAAAGCCGGAATTCATCCATTGCCGGCCGCTGCTTCTGAATAAACAGAAAAGCTCTCAAAAGAGGGCTTTTTCTTATATAAAGATTTTTTTATAATAGACAAACAGACATATTAATCATATATAACAAAAAATAAGGAGAACACAAAAAGGAGGTAAATTATGAAAATACTTGAATGGAAAAGAAGTTCTTATTATGGCAATACAGTTGAAGAAGTAATGAAGAAAAAAACAGGCTTATCATTAACTGAATTAAACCAAACCATACATCAAAATCTACATCGTGTTGAAGAGATGGCAGAAGCATTGCTTTCAATTAAAGACAATTTGGAAACGGTGTATTTATTGGGCGATTATGACGTGGATGGTATTACATCAAGCCTTTGTATGTCGCTTATTTTTGATGCATTAGGATTGATTTATGAAGTATACATCCCTCGCCGAATGACGGATGGCTATGGCGTTTCAAAAAATTCTTTGAAAAAGGCTGCTGCCTATGATGTAATTATAACGGTTGATAACGGAATTACAGCAAAAGAATTACTGGATAAGACCGGAAAAGAAGTATACGTTATTGACCATCATCAAGCACGAGAAGACGGCGCTTTACCAAATGCAAAAATTATTTTAGACCCGGAAGTAACGATGGATGATGATTTTATCCATTATTGCGGAGTTGGCTTGGTATACAAAATTGCTGAATCTTTGTATCAGAAAAAGGTGTTATCTAATGCAGTGATGCGAAAAATTGCATTTTTATGTATGCTTGGCACAATAGCAGATGTGATGCCACTCATTGACGAAAACAGAACATTTGTTAGAAATGGTTTACTGTTATTGCAGCAAGGAATGTTTTCAGAATTAGCAGAAAAAACAAAACTTTCACCTTATGCAACCGCTACAGATATTGCATTTGGTGTAGCTCCAATTGTCAATGCCTGTGGGCGATTGTATGATGCCGGCGGGCAAAAAATATACGATGAATTATATCGTTATATTACAAAAGATAACGCAGATATGTTGGATTATTTCATTGCTATCAATGAAAAACGAAAGAAGATGCAAAATGCATTTTTTGATGAGGCATGGAAGAAGTTTGAGACAATGTCAGCTATGTACCCAAATGTTATTCTGCTCCCGAATTGTCCGGAAGGGCTTGTCGGTATTATGG
>OHAE01000766.1_pt1 | contig 28057 bp, 20 predicted proteins | sample 1577061 | NCBI WGS metagenome assembly OHAE01 (sample SAMEA3541535, study PRJEB24748) | human gut metagenome | biome: human gut; feature: human-associated habitat; material: faeces | place: China | collected 2012
CGAGAGAGGTTGCCGCAGTCTTAGACAAACCGCTTAAAATGCCGGCTCTCGACTACAAAGAGAGCGATTATAAATATGAAAACCTTGACATCAAAGTAGAGGCACAGGATCTCTGCCCGCGCTACTTAGGTCATGGTGTCAGAAACATCACTCCGGGCCAGTCCCCGAGATGGATGCGCCGCCAGTTAGCACTCTGCGGCTTAAGGAGCATCAGCAATGTGGTCGATATCACAAACTACGTGATGCTTGAGATCGGACAGCCGATGCATGCTTTCGATATGAGCACCTTAGAGAGCAGCCAGATCATCGTCCGCCGCGCGGAGAACGGCGAGATGATCCAGACTCTGGACGGAAAAGAGTTCAAGTTAAACGAGAACAATCTCGTGATCTGCGACGGCAGCAAACCGGTAGCCCTTGCGGGTATCATGGGCGGCATGAACAGTGAGATCACAGAGAACACCACGCAGCTTCTCTTTGAGTCGGCAAAATTCATGCGTGACAACATCCGTAAGACAGCGAGAAGCCTCGGACAGAACACCGATGCGTCCAGCCACTACGAGAAAGGTATCGCTGAGTATACCGTAGAGATCGGTATGGCACGTGCCCTTCACCTGATCGAAGAACTCGGTTGCGGCGAGATCACAGCCAGCGCATTCGATGTGAGCGCAGGCGCACCGAGAGAAGGTAAGAAATTTACCGCGACATTGAGTGGCATCAACAAGACCCTCGGCATCGAGGTTCCGGCAGAGAATGTTCTTGACATTCTCCGCAGACTCTGCTTCGAGGTAGAGCGCGACGGTGATGTTCTTACTGTGACAGCACCGCGCTACCGTGAGGATATCGAGGTTGGTGAGCCGGATCTCGCGGAGGAAGTGATCCGTGAATACGGTTACGAGCACATCGTTCCGACCTTCTTAAAGGATTCCGCAGTTACAAACGGTGGATTAAACCCGGCACAGAAGAGAAGAACAAAATTAAAACAGGTGATGGTATCCCAGGGCTATTTCGAGGTATCCTCTCTGGCATTCTACTCTGACGCTGACCTTGACGCGCTTCATATCGCTGAGGACGCGAAGGAGCGCCTCTTCTACTACTTTACCGCCATCCATGAAAATCACACGGTCGGAAACCGCTCTCGCAAAATCAATCTCATGCGTAACAATAACCATTGTCATTTTCTCTGCCGCAAGTCCTTTTAATACACGTAAAATCTCTGCGGTAATCTCTGGGTCAAGTGCACTTGTCGGCTCATCAAAATACAGCATTTTCGGACGCAGTGCAAGTGCTCTCGCAATCGCAACACGCTGTTTTTGTCCGCCCGACAGCTCACACGGATACGCATCTTCTTTTCCTTCCAATCCCATTTTAGCAAGCAGGGCACGTGCCTCTTTCTCCACTTCCTGTTTCGGACGCTTCTGATTTTTCACCGGCGCATCCATTACATTTTTCAATACGGAAAAATGCGGGAACAAATTAAAGTCCTGAAAAACCAGGCCAAAGTTTGACTGCGCCTCTAAAATCTTTGCGCGCTCCGGTTTTTTGGCATTTCCTGCGGCATCATTTTCCACATAAACTTTCCCGCCGTACGCAATGCTTCCGGAATCAATCTGCTCTAAAAATGTTGCGCAGCGAAGTAACGTCGATTTACCGGAACCGGATGGACCAAGAATCGAAACAACTTCTCCCTCTTCTACCGCAAGGCTGATATCCTGCAGCACTTCCAAATCTTCACCAAAACTCTTTTTAATATTCTTTATTTCCAAAATACTCATGCCGTAGCTCCTTTCCCTTAGCGGTAATAATCCAGTTTCTTCTCAATAGCTTCCATCACAAAGGCAACCACAAAGTTAAATATATAATAGAATAAACCGGCAATAAACAGTGGCATAAGCGAAGCCTGTGCCGATGCAATCTGTTTTGCCATTGTAAACATTTCCGTGTAAGCAATGGCAAATGCCAAAGAAGTATCTTTAACCAGCGTAATCACTTCATTTGTTACCGGCGGCATGACGCGTTTGACCATCTGTGGGAAAATAATACGGAAAAACGTCTGGCGTCTGCCGTATCCCATGACCTGTGCCGCTTCGCGCTGTCCCTGCGGAATACTCTGAATACCGGAACGGTAAATCTCTGCGAAATACGCCGCATAATTCAGGGAAAATCCAATGATAACCGCATACAAACGATACATGTAAGGTGTTGAAATTCCGAACACATAGTACGGAGCAAAGAACACAACCAAAAGCTGTAACATCAACGGCGTACCACGCATAATCGAAATGTAAATTTTTGCAATCCACCGAAGCAGAGCAAACCGTGACATTCTCACTGCCGCAATCAAAAGTCCAAGAGGAAGCGAGAATAATAACGTAAATACAAAGATGGACAGCGTTGCTAACATACCACTGCCTAACTGCTTCATAATAAACCAGATACCACCCTTATTTGCTTTTACGCCATCCGATTTTTCTGTCGTCTTATCATTCTTTTTCTGTATTTTTGAAAAATCAACATACGGAACTTTTCCGCCATCTATGTATGTCGTATCCTTTTCCGAGAGACACGCACTATCCTTGAGCCCCCACTTGTTTACAATCTGCTCAAATGTTCCATCCGCTAACATCGTAAGCAAAGTCTTCTGCACTTCATCTCGAAGTTTCGTATTTCCTTTTTTGAAGCCAATTCCATATTCTTCGGAAGAAAGACGCTCATCTAACATACGGAAATTATCGCCTTTAGCGGACATCTGATAAGAAGCAACGCCGATATCCATCGCAATCGCATCCACCATACCGCTTTCCAGATTCATAAATGCAGAATTGTAATCGGCTACCTGCTGTAAATCTTTCAATGAAGCCGCTAACTTTTTATTTTCTTTTGTCGCATCATCTCCGGTCAAAGCAGCGAGCGCTGACGAATCACTCTGAACAATCAACCGCTTACCCTTCAAATCGGATAACTTATGAACATTTGAATCCTTTTTTACGATGACAACCTGCGAGTTATCCACATAGGCTGTTGACCACGTGTAATTATCCTCACGTCCATTCATCGTAAATCCATTCCAGATACACGAAATCGCGCCTGTCGCAAGTTCCGAATCCTTGGAATCCCAGGCAATCGGGCGTTTTACTAATTTCCAGCCATTTCTCTTGCAGACCTCTGCCGCTAAGTCTAAATCAAACCCGACATACTCTCCATTATCATCCATATATCCATATGGTGGAAATTCGGCGTCAAACCCAACTATAAACTGTTTCTGCTCCGCTGCCTTTCCCATCGGTGCCACCGCCATCATCGCCACAACGCCAATGATAAGAACCGCAAACCATGCAGCAAACCACGCACTTCTCTTCTTCATGAAAATCCTCCTTCTGTTGTGTTTCAAAGTAATAGTTTTATTCTACCATGAAGTGGTGGTCGTAACAAGTAAGGAATCTCTTTTTTTCAGTTTCTGCGCCGTCTGCCGCTACAGCAATCTCCTCTCCACATACAGATTTCCATTTTTTCTTGCATCCATATACCATTTCACAAGAGAAATTTCATCTCCCTCCAATTCAAGACACGTAATCTGATAAGGATGCACACAGCTTCCCGAATTGATATAGAAGGAATCCGGATACTGGTTCATCGGACGGTGCGTGTGTCCGGTAATCAACGTCTTTCCCCGCTGCGCTGCCCACTCCGAGAGCCGCCGCTCCGTACGCTGTTTAGCCGAATAATTCTTTGCCGCACTTGTGGGATCCAAAACACCAATTTGCTCTAACGGTTTCCACACATAGCGCACAAGGAAACGATTTACCTGCCACAACGTTGAATTCATCAAAGAAGCCTGATGCCCATGCGTCATGTAAATATCCGTATTTTTTTCATAATTTCTTAAAATTAAGCCCGAATAAAATGAAACATTAGGAAAAAGAGGCTCGTGGCACTGCTTTGTCACACTGTAAAATAACTGGCACTTCTTATTACAAAACGAGGCATTCTTTTTCACCATATCATGATTACCGTATACCATATATAATCGGTCATCCCGGTAAAATAACGCAAGCTGCTCAAATGCCCGGTTGTGCACTTCCAAAATCTGCTCCATCTTGCGGTTTTCCCACAATTCGTCGCCATCCCCCAGTTCCACATACGTGTACTGCATCCGGTTATAGTGCCGCAGAGCCGCCAAATACAAATGCTCATTTTTTATAAAGTTGTCATTATTATTCCCACTGCCCCGGTGGCAGTCACTAAACACCACATACTTGTGATTGTCATCCAGAGGCAGAACGGGAACATTTTCAAATGCCTGATCCAATCGTTTCTGATAACTCATCGACATCTCCTTACTTTTTTTAACTGCTTGGAAAAATGACGTAACAAATGCCGTAAAAATCTTGGCAGATAAAAATATAAATACAAAATCCGGTCTAAATTCGTGCACACACACCTTGTAAGAAAACGGAACAAACGGCAGTACACACGATTTTTAAACTGCATTACACTTCTTATAAACCGCTGCCATAATGTGAAATGTCTGCTTCCTTCCGGCACATGAAAGAAAATCGAGCGGCAGGACCAGAAAATATCCGTTTCTTTTATCCCACCCTCAATCAGTGCTTCGCAAAGTTTTCTTCCAAACTCATAATTTCGGAAATGAACCGATACATCCATGGATAACTCCTGTGGTCTCGAAAAATTTCCGGGGTCAAATACCGTAAGCCACCAGTGCCTTTTATCCAGACTGGCAATCCGCTTGCCGTCTTTCCACAGCGTAACAGACATATCCAGCCAGTCTGACTCACCCGCCGCATGGAAAAGTGTTTTCTTATAATCACTCTTTTTCACAATTCCATCTGCATAGTAAAGTCCAATTTCGCATCCGGTACAAATTCCATACTGCCCTTTCCAAATCTGGACTAACCAGGTCCTTCCCTCATAATCAAAATATATTGGATAGGAATCAAATACCATTGACAAATACGGTGCCGCACGATTATAAGCATCCAGATGCCCGAACGCCTTCTGCCAGGCATCCGTCCGGCTGCTTATCACATCCCACCGGCTCTCATAATAAAAACCAAGCGGTCCAAGCAGCGAATTCAGCAGATTTTCCTTTTCACATGGATTCATGCACGCAAGCCGGCAGAGAATTTTTTTCTTCTTCCTATAAGAAAACAAAATCACAAACACAAAACTAATAAGAACCAAAATTCCAAACAAAAAATACATCGTATAACCTCAACTCTTTTGTTAGTTACTATCAATATATGTTAAAATGTCGAAAAATGTCACCTCCACCTCCAAAAAAGCTGTAAGTTTTGATTATTTGAAGGGCAGGGAGGCGGTGAAAATTTATTTAGGTTCCAGTAATTTAGCAAGAAAAGATTTGTGATGTCGTGGGTTTTGAGTACGTCGGTATGAGGTGCTTGTATATGCGTCAGCATAAGCACCCATACCGCTACGCACTCAACGAGCGAAAGCGCCCACGACACACAAACTTTTCTTGCTAAATTACGGAAACAAAAAAATATGACCGCCCCCTGCCCTCCAAACAACCAAAAATTTCCTCTTGACAACCAAAAACGATAGTGCTATATTTTCATGTAAACAAAGAACAAATGCTATGAACAGAACAAAACATCATAAACTTCATGCATTTCAGAGAGCCGTCGGCTGGTGCGAGACGGTATGCAATTTATGTTGTTATCCTCTGCGAGCAGTATACCGAAAACTTTTAAAGCGAGTAAGTATCACCGGTTTTCCCGTTATCGAAAATCTTATTGCTGATAGTGATATCAAAGATAGGACTGAGCGGTCGCCGCAGGCGGCAAACAAAGTGGTATCGCGGAAGTTTCAGACTTTCGTCTTTCGATGTATGAAAAGTACATTAGAGGACGGGGTCTTTTTTTATTGCCGCTTCCGTATCATACAATATAGCTCTTTTGAGCAGAGAGAATGGAGGAATTCTTATGAATGGATTAGTAATTGTATTAATTGGTATTGTTGCACTAGGTGCCGGTTATCTTCTGTATGGTCGATGGCTCGCCAAAAAATGGGGGCTTGATCCAAAAGCAAAAACACCGGCCTACACCAAAGAAGACGGACAGGATTATGTGCCATCTTCCAAGTTCACCGTATTTTCCCATCAGTTTTCATCGATTGCAGGTGCCGGTCCTGTCACAGGTCCAATCCTCGCTTCCGTATTCGGCTGGGTACCGGTTCTTCTGTGGCTGATTGTCGGCGGTTTGTTCTTCGGTGCCGTACAGGACTTTGGTGCTCTTTACGCATCGGTTAAGAATGAAGGAAAATCGATGGGTATGATTATTGAAAAATACATAGGTAAAACCGGTAGAAAATTGTTCATGCTGTTTTGCTGGTTATTTACTTTATTAGTAATTGCCGCTTTCACCGACATGGTTGCCGGAACATTCGTTGGCAAGGGAGAAGGAATCACCGGTACTGCAAAAGCATACGCAGATTCTGCTGCCGCTTCCATTTCCATGTTGTTCATCGTTGTTGCTATCGTCTTTGGTATCATTCAGAAAAGCGTTGGCAAAATGAATGAAATTGTAAAAGCACTTGTTGCTATTGGTTTACTTGTTGTTATGTTTGCCGTTGGTATGCATTTCCCGATTTACGCAAGCAAAGATGCCTGGATTTACATCGTTATGGCTTATCTGTTTTTGGCTTCCGTACTTCCGATGTGGCTTCTCATGCAGCCAAGAGATTATATGACAACATTCATGCTTTTAGGTATGATTGTTGGTGCAGTTGCCGGAGTCATTGTTGCTCATCCGGCTATGAAGTTAAATGCCTTTAATGGTTTCTCCATCACAGGAGCAACCGGCACAAGCACTTTGTTCCCGACGCTTTTCGTAACCATTGCCTGCGGTGCCGTTTCCGGTTTCCACAGTCTGGTATCATCCGGAACTTCTTCAAAAACCGTCAGCAATGAAAAAGATATGCCAATGATCGGCTATGGTGCCATGGTTGTAGAATCTCTTCTTGGTATCGTTGCCCTCGTCGTTGTCGGTGCTGTTGCCGTAAATGGTTCCGCACCGGAAGGTACACCATTTGCCATCTTCTCAACCGGTGTTGCCGGATTCCTTGAGAAATTCGGTGTTCCGGTACACGTTGCTACCGTATTTATGACAATGTGTGTTTCCGCTCTGGCACTTACTTCCCTCGACTCCGTTGCTCGAATCGGAAGAATGTCATTCCAGGAATTATTCTACTTAGATACTACAGACCCATCCGAGATGAAACCTTGGCGCAGACTTTTAACAAACAAATATTTTGCCACTGTTATCACACTGTTCTTCGGTTACCTTCTGACACTGGGTGGTTATAACAATGTATGGCCACTGTTCGGTTCTGCAAACCAGCTGCTTGCCGCACTTGTACTGATTGCACTGGCTGTATTCTTGAAAACAACCGGACGTACCGGATGGACATTGTACGCACCAATGTTTATCATGCTTGCCGTAACCTTTACCGCTTTGGTTCAGAAAACAATTGCTCTTGTGCAGAACACATTGGCAGGCAATGCAACCTTCTTAGTGGATGGACTTCAGTTCATCGTTGCCATTCTTCTGATGGTACTTGGTGTTCTGGTTGCATTTAGTTGTCTGAAAAAACTTTTTGGTCGTGAGAAAAAAGCAGAAGCATAATTATAGAAATATAACCCCTTCTCTTTCTTGAATTTAAGAGAAGGGGTTTTTCTGTTTTGTCCCTAATATTATATTACAAAGAAAATAATTATGATAACAATACTCATAACAGTTAATGTAACAAATGCACTTTTTATCTTATTTGATATAAACAAAAAGAATCCACTATAAGCCAGCATTATTATCAAACGAATAACATATCCAAAAACCAACCATAGCCAAATTGGCATTTCCATACCACTTTGTATTCCCATGCAGCCTACTGGTTCGGTAATTCCCACAAGACCATATAAACGGTAAAACGTAATAAACTGCGGCAAATAAATAATCCCAAATGAAATTATAATAATGAATACAGAAACCAGTATTTTTTTGTGTGCCATCTTTTTTCTTCCCAGTAAAGTTGCCTGCAACAACATTTTTTGCCCAGTTTCATAATCCTGTGTAAATACACTGCATAACGAAAATGTCAAAAGCAGCAATCCAAGAGTCATCAAAATGCCGTTTCCCTTGGAAAAATCCATTAGTTTTACATATCCACCCTCATAGACATATGCATGCAGATTATATTTATTTATGTAATTGTTTCGTTCAACAACTTTTTCAAAGCCATGTACCGGTCGAAGGTCTTCACTAAGAATCATTAGGTCCTCCACCTTATCTTCTTCCATAAATTTTTGCTGTTTCTTTTTTAATGACTGAAAACGCTTATTTTCCCTCTGTATAAAGTTTGTCTTTTCAATCGTTTTCTCTCCTTCTAACTGCTTCATATAAGTATAATAATAATATTCATCTTCATCATCAAATATCAAATGTGATTGATACGACAAAAAACATGAAACAATCAAAAAAAGAAAAAGAATCATGCCAACCCGTCCACCTTTTCTAACTTTATAAAGTTCGTATCGAAACAATGAATCATGGCCTTTCAAGAATCGTTTTTCATTTTTCATAAATGCAAAATTAAACAACCCGCTTTTTCGACTTTCTTCTTTCATCTTTGAAAATCCAATCATTCCGCAAATCATACATATAAGCAAAAGAAGGAAATATACTGCCATAACAACAACCGGATAGGAAACCGGCTCACCCAAAATATTTATGTTTACATATTTTCCGATTATATCTCCTGCATTTAAACAATAAGCCGGATCAATATACTTTAACCAATTCAAATTAGAATTCATTGGTATTTGTACATAAACCAAAACACATCCTATAATACAAAAGAAAAAAATCATTATTGAAATCAATGCTCTTTTTCCTAATATGCATATACAATCAATAAAAATAGCCAAAGCAGTCATGATAAATATTAAAATAATCATGCTAAGAATCAAAAACTGACCAACTGATAATTCACTTCCACACGAACGATACGCAAGAACAGATTGAATGCTTCGACTCAAATCTCCGATTCCATAACGCTCCCTTAAAATAACATAATTACATCCATAAAAAATTAAAGCTGCAACTGCTGTTCCCCAAATATGAGCTGCCAGTTTGGCAAAAAAGAGTTTTCTTTTTCCAAATCGTGTAACATATAAAAGTTTTGCAATCCCTGTTTCATTCTCCCTGACAAATAATAAGTATCCTAAATACAAAACAAAAAACAATACGACAATTCCTGTCATCGTCGAAAACATCTTTTCGATTCCTAAGGAAGGCTCTGCAACTACTTTAACCATTTTCATTTTTTTAAAGTGAGCTGCTGTTTTTTCAATATTTTTTTCAGCAAAGCCCCCCTCAGTAAACGTTGAAAACAAAGTTATCTTTTTTGCATTTTCCTGTATTCTTTGCCGGTAATCGTTATAAGTACTAACTGCTTCCAATTCTTTTGCAAATCTTACATATAACTTTTCTTTGTCAGTCATTTCATTTTGCTTATATTTTTCTGCTTTGTCTTTTGAACTTGCAATTTCGTCTTGTAGATTTTTTTCTTCAGATAGAAATTGCTGCCAAACTTTTTTATATTGACTAGAAGAAAAATCTTCCGTATTTTCAAAACATAATATTCCACAATTTATCAAAATACAGAACAACAATACACCCCACATATATGGGCTTTTAACTATTTTGCTAATCTCATTCCGAATCATCTAACTACTCCTTATAAAAATGATATAAATATACATCATCTAATGTAGGCCAAACTGTGGTTTCTTCATCGCTTTTTGAATCCAAATAACGTACAACAACCTGATTTCCTTCTTCTCGAATTCCTGCAACCAGATATTTATCCTGAATCTCTTTAAGCTGCTCTACTGTCACTTTCTTTTCATACACAATACCATACAATTCCTTTTCCAGAGATTCCGGATTACCGCTTCCAATAATTTCCCCATGTTTTAAAAGCAAAATTTCTTTTGAAATGTATTCCACATCGGATACGATATGCGTAGCTATCAAAACAATTTTTCCAAGTGCCATTTCCGAAATAAGGTTACGAATTCGAATCCTTTCTTTCGGATCAAGTCCAGCTGTTGGCTCATCCATGAAAACCACTTCCGGATCTCCTAAAAAAGCCTGTGCAATCAAAAGTCTCTGTTTCATTCCTCCCGAATATGTTTTGATTTTTTGTTTTCCCATCACTTCCATGTTAACACACTTTAAAAGTTCTGGAATTTGTTTTCTTGCCACCTCCTTTTTTACACCCTTTAACGTTGCCATATACATCATAAACTTATAGCCGGTAAAATATGGAAACATATTTTGGTTTTGTGGCACATACCCAATCTTACCAACATACTCATTAATGTTGTCATAAATAGACATTTCATCACATAAAATCTGCCCTTTTGTTGGCTTTAAGCTGGCGGTTAAAAGCTTCATCCATGTAGATTTTCCAGCCCCATTGGGTCCTAGAAGTCCATAAACTCCCGGTGTAAAAGAATAGTTTATTTTACGAATTGCACAAAAATCTCCATACGATTTTTTTAGATTCTCACATTTCAAAATCATGCGCTTACTTCCTTTCAAATAATTCTTTCTTTTGGTCTTTAAAAAGAGAATCTCCATATACAACATGAAGAACATTCTTTTTATCATAATATTCGGCAAAATCTCCAAATGTATTGGTAAAAGAAGCAATGCCCTCAAGTTCTTCCCATGCACTGTCATTCAGATAATAAAATTTTTCTTTTTCCATATCTCCCCTGATTAAATGATTTTTATATGTATAATACAACACATCCGTTTTATCCGGCTTATATATTTTTTTCTTCTTTTTACTTCCAATTGCTACTTCAAAAACTTCCATTGTTTCTTGATTATATACATATACTGCCTGGTCAATCATGCCTATTACAATACAGCCTTCTAAATCTTTTTCGCTACATACCTGCGACTGTTTTCCTGTTTTTATATTATACTCATATACTTTTGAATACTCCTTCGCAGTACTGTAATCCTTATCTTTCTTTCCAAGTTTTCGATAAGTAGATTCATAATACAATTTTTCGCCGCTTTTTTCTAATAATAACAAACCATGAAACTTTTCTTTGTTTATATCAGAAATTTCTTTTGTTTCACCGGATTCCAGATTGATTGCAAGAAGGACACTATAGTTGCTATTGGAACCGGCACCACCAATATTATCCTCTTTAACAATAGGTATCTCTGCCTCTGCATAAGCAATGCCATTTTCTACATACACGCTATTGTACACGTTCACCTGATAATCCAGGTTATATAATTTCGTTCTTCCACTACCATCTAATTTTTCCCGATAAACAACTCCCTTTGACAAATCCGCCTGTCCAAACAAATAAACATATTCTCCGGATATAACAGGAACACAATTGAAAAATAAATCCTTATTCAATGCCGCATCACAAGTAGGATCCGGGTTTGTGTTTTCGTCATAAGGTTCATGTTCACAATTTGATTTGTTACATAAAACAATACTTGATTTTTGATTTGGATCAAAAATATGCAGTAAGCCATCCTGCGTTGTAAAAACACTTGCCAGACAGGAAACCGACTCCCCACTTGCACTATGTAAACTTTCCGTAATTTTCATTTTATTTTCTGTACTTTTTTCCGCACCACACCCGGTTATGAAACAGGCACACGCAGCTACAATTAATAACGCTTTCTTTTTCATTTCTTTCCCCGCTTCCATTTATTATATTGTTTTTGAATCTTGTTTAAAATATCCGGATACTTTTCCATTTTTAGCTTTTTTACAAACTGGTCAATCATCTTTTCCGGTTCTTCATCGCTTTCCAGCAGTTTTTGATAAAACACGTCAACCTCGTTCAGTATTTTTTTGTTTTTCTCAACAACCTTCTTATTTGGAACAAAACCTGCTGCTGGCGACATACTATATTCTTTGTTTCCATCATAATAGTATTTGGCTTTGTCTTTTTCTCCATTTGCTTCATATATGCTAAACTTCGTATTTGCAAGCTTTGCGGGACAATAATCTGAAACATGTTTTTCTCCCACGACCTTTCCATTCTTTAATGAGTAATCTTTGCCCTCTTCACCAAAACAGATGAGGTTAGCCAGTTCTTTGTCTGTATTTACAAGCATTAATAAATTTTTTGATTCTTTCGGATGTTTTGTCCATGATGCAATTCCATGAACGGCATTTTCCATTTTATCTATATATCTGGATGATAACTTGCGTGAATAGACAGGAATTTTTCCTCCATCCTCTAAATATAAATAATTACCATCCATTATTTCTTTTGGCATTGTTGCAATCATTGCCATGAAATTTCCACTCAGTGCTTCTGAATAATCTTCATTCTTATCACAAGATAACAATCCCTCACGTTTCAATTGCGCCATGGAAATCCAAAATTCTCTAACATCTTTATTTTCCCAAATATTTTGAATTATTCCTTTATCAGACATGTACACTCCATCACATATGCCGATATAACCTAAATTCGTAAAACGATCAGAAAAATATTCACCTGAATCATTCCACAAAAGATATAATGGCAGTTCTGATATATCCTTATTTTCAATAACCCATTTACACAATTTTTTTATATCAAGCTTGTCTGCATTCATAAAATCAGGTTTACTTGCTATCTTCTCTGCATTTATTAAAAGATATGTCGAATCCGCCTGCTCTTCTTCATTGTAAAAGCCATATATCTTCCCTTTGTAAGTTATCCTTTTCCATACATTTTTGCCATATTCTTTTTTTAATTTTTTCCCATTTTCGCTCTTAAGCCATTTGCTCAGAGAAAGAAGATTGCCCTGTTTAATCTGCCGGATATATGTTCCATCTTTTTCAGGATGATCACCGTCACCATACCCAGTCCACATCAAATCTCCGATTCCTTGTTTTTTCGCTTTATCAATACCATTTTGATAAGATTCATACGACTCAGCATTTAACCCATAAAAAGAAAGATTATAATTATACCCCAATTCATGAATTCTATCATTAATCGCTTTTTTTCTACTTTCACTCAGATAATCTGTCCATGTACTATCCGTCATCCAAACTAGGTTAACCGGCTTCTCTTTGTTCGAATCGTTCGACTTCTCCTTTGTAGCAGCATTCTCTGTCACAGAAGGACTTTTATTGTCTGTTTGCTTTTTCGTACAGCCGGTAAACACACAAATGATACTTATTGCAAACATTAGATACAAAAACTTTTTACTTACCATACCTTTTCTCCTTTGATAGAATTTATATTTTTTATCATAGCCATAAGAAACTTTTTTGTTTCTTATGGCTAAACTGGATTACGCAATGTTAGTATTTAATGGTATCTTCACTTGTTAAAGTTTTTTTCTTATAAATACCTGTCCATTTTGTCGTAATACTAACGGATTTTCCACTAGGGATTGTATAATTCCATTTAGCTCCTGTGGAATCTCCTTCTCCTGTAAGATCTGTTGGAACTGTTTTCACCACATTATTCTTATTTCTGTATTTGTAAACAGACGCAATACTCACATATGATTGCGGCTTAACCGACCCCCAAGCAGAGCCTTTTGTCTTTGAAATTGAATGATCTCCACTTAAAGTAAAACCATATTTTGTCTTTGAAAAAGCGGAGGCATCTGCTCCTGTTCCTATAAGTGTTACTGTCAATGCCGCTGCTGTGATTAAAGCACCCATTTTTTTAATTTTTCTCATATCCGTTCATCCTCCAATTGATTTTTTGTTTGATCTTTGATATTATTTAACTGTACTCTTATGTATGCGTTCTTTTCAATATCTCACCATTACATGAAAAGAACGCTTTTTTCAATTATTTCTCTGCACGAATATCCTCTATACATTCTCTCACCACCTTTCCCACTCAATAGCATAAGATTTTATTAATTTTATAAAACTTTATTATTATATTAATACATCTAATTATTTTTGTCAACAATATTTTTTACACCGTAATATTGAAAATTTAAACATAATATGATATTATAAATATACAAGGTGGGTGCTATGGAGGAAAAAATGGCATACAAAAATAACCTTATTACCGGAATTACAGAATTATTGGTACTTAAAATTTTAGAGCAACAAGATAGTTATGTTTACGAAATTCAAAAAATGATTAACAATAATTCCGAACATTTACTATCTATTTCTCTTAATACCATTTACACGGTCACCTATAAATTAGAAAACGAAAATCTGATAAGTGAATACTCAAAACTTGTGGGGAAAAAAAGAACACGAGTATACTACCATCTAGAAGAAACCGGGAAAGAGTATCTCACAAAAATTACAGCTAATTATAATAACATGATTGACGGTGTAAATCACATAATTAATTTTTTGGGAGGCAATCTAAATGAGTAAATTGAAACAGCGCTACTTGAAGGAAGTAAAATCATTCTTTCCGATTATGGGAAAACCGGAACGACGGCATCTAAAAAAACTTTCGGAACAAATTAATGACTACTGCCTAGAAAAAGAAGTATTCTCGATAGATGATTTATATCAGGACTTCGGACGTCCAAGTGAAATTTCCAATACCTATTTTTCAAATATTGATATCAATGATTTTGTTAAAAGAATACAACTTTCCAAATGGTTAAAAAGAGGAATCGCCATATTTCTCTTGATTGCATTAATCGCCGTAACAGTATATAGTATCGACAGTTACTGTGCATATAAAGTTTTTGAACGCGAATCTATTTATTTCGAAGAAACTGAAATTACAGATTAAATACGGGGGAATTATAGCTATGAAAAATTTTACAACAAGATTATTATTTGTTACACTTTTTATTTGTTTTTCTTTTTCTATCTTATCTAGAAAAAGTCAGGCCGCCAGCTTCACATCGTCAAAACAGATTTATTTATTAGAAAATGGAGACTATCTTGAAACCATTATTACTGGTACACCTGCATTTTCTAATAATATTTCCTACCTTTCTTCATCAAAGTCCATAACAAAAACAAAGACCTCAAAATATAAGAGCAAAAATGGTTTAACACTTTGGTCTGTATCAATTAAGGCCACATTCACGTATAACGGTCGCACATCTAAATGTACCTCTTATTCTCATAGTACAACATGCCCTTCCTCCGCATGGAAAATTAAAACTGTTACTTCAAGCAAAAGAGGCTCTTCCGCAACCGCAACGGCAGTTGCAGTTCATTCAGATAACAATGTCCAAAAAAAATTCACAAAATCTGTTACCATTTCCTGTAATAGTAATGGTATCGTATCCTAATTTATATCCCTCTGTCATGAAGAAAAATTGACAGATTAAATATTTCAAGTTAAAATAGAAAAGGCGGCAGGATTTCTCCTGTCGCCACACTTAGGCAGATGTAGTTCATCGGTAGAACGCCAGCTTCCCAAGCTGGAGAGGCGGGTTCGATTCCCGTCATCTGCTTTTTTATTTTTCAACTTCCGGGTCATTTTCTTCCCACACGATTTCATCTTCAACAAACCCGTGTTTCTTTTTATGTCTCACAATTAATTTGAGAATAAATCCGCTCGCAAACACAAGCGCCGATACAAGCCATCCGGCAAGGCACTCTGCCCACAGAGCATAACCATAATGACCGCCTTTCTGCACAAACAAAACGTACAGATTCCACACAAACAAAATCAATAATGTCGCTGGCGCAATGTAACGAATCGCAAGACGAATCCACATACGAGGCATTTTAAATTTCTTTGTATTTCGATTAATCTGCTGCCACACTTTATCAATCTGAAAGCACCAGCCAACTGCAATACATTCCAAAATTCCGATTACAATCAAGTTAATCTGATTTGTCCAATTATCCACAATGTCAAGCCATGCTACACCGGCACGTGTCGCGTATAATAAAGAAATAATTGCACTGATTACACAGGCCCACCGTGTCACCTTCTTTGGATTCAAATGGAACTTATCTGCCACCGATGCCGACACACCCTCGATAATCGAAAAGGCTGAATCAATCGCAAGCGTTACTAACATCAGGTAGAAAATAGCACCAAACAAGGCATTAAACCAGCCAATGTCCGTAAGATTTACAATTGCCTGCGGGTATACGATAAATGCTGTTGCAATTCCGGAATCCGTAATCGAATCAAGCATCCCAACACCACCCATTGTGGAAAACATAACGATACCTGACAAAACGCTGACTGCGGCATCCGAAAGCGCAATAATTACACAGTCTTTCGCCACATTTGCCGACTCGCCAAGATAAGAACCATATGCAAACATAATTGCCATCATAATCGATAAACTGTAAAATACCTGTCCAATGGCATCAATCCACAAACTTGGATCTTCAAAAGCACTCATGCTTGGAATGAAAAACATCCGAAGACCTTCACCGGCACCTGGCATCGTACATCCTTTGATTGCCATAATGACAAGCAGAATGACCGGAAGAAATACGGTATACTTTACAACTTTACCCACACTGCTTGCACCATTTCGGATACAATAGTAAATCGCTGCCCAAGCCACGATAACAGAAAGCAATACCGGAATCGGAATACTAAAACCTTTGATATCCCATGTTGTCTGTGTTAGATCGGCAAAAAGATTCTGCGCCGCATTTACATCTCCTGTCATACCGGCAAATTTTACCGAGCATACCGTCATCAAAATTACCCATGCGAAAACAACTGCATAATAGGTAGAAATAACAAATGCATTTGATGTTGCTGCCCATCCGATAAACTCTGTCTTTTTATTAATTCCCCGCATACTTTCGCCGGCACCGCGGTGGAATTTACGTGCAACGGAAACCTCCATCATCAGAAGTGGAATTCCGACAACAAACAGCGCAACTAAGTAAATTAACAAATATGTTCCGCCTCCGTGCTTTGCGGCAAGTCCCGGAAAGCGCCACGCATTTCCAAGTCCAACGGCGGAACCAATCGCCGCTAAAATAAATGTTGCCTGTGATGACCACTTTGACCTTTTTTCATGTTTCATAACAATCTCCTTTTCTAATCCTCTACAATATTACTAATCCAGACTCCCTTTTGAATCAGGATATATCCCACAGCAAGTTTGATTAAATCTGCTGCCTGTACAATCGCATATACGCCCAGAATGGAAAGACCTGTGTAGTAGCATAATACCGCCGCAACCGGAAGCGGTACAACCCACGAATACACACTGTCAAACAAAAACGTGATAAATGTTTTTCCCCCGGAACGGACGGTAAAATAAAGGGCATTCAAAACACCCTGCACCGGGAAAAACAATGCCGTGATAATAATAAACCACGTTCCGTAATTTCGCACCTGGCTCGTTGTATCATACAAATTCGGAAAAACTCCCGAAATGGAAACTAAAAGTATTGTAAGTCCCACACAAATCACACCCGCAAATTTCATCAGTGAGTATGCATTTTTCTTTGCCTTGTCGTATTCGCCCGCTCCGAGTGTCTGACCGCTCAAAATACCAACGGCAGAACCGAGAGAAATAAATACAACATTTAAAAGGTTGCAAATGGCATTGGAAATCTGAAGTCCTGCCACAATCTCCAAACCGCGTGTCGAATAGCACTGTGTCAACGCCGCAATGCTGCCCGCCCACAAAAACTCGTTTAAGAAAATAGGAAGTCCTTTTTTTATCATTTCTCCCATAATTGCCTTCGGTACAAGAAGCGTCCGGTACAATCCATTGATAAATGTAATTTCCTTCTTTTTGCAGTGCGTCCAGATAACCACGACTAACATCTCAACCACACGCGCCATCAAAGTAGCAATTGCTGCTCCCCTCACTCCAAGCTCAGGGAATCCAAATTTTCCATAAATAAGAAAATAGTTAAATACTACATCAATTACCACAGATGCAATGCCTGCTACCATCGGCTTTATACTTTCTCCGGTCTCTCTCAGACTGCTCGCATAAATCTGCGTCACGCCAAACGGAACAAAAGTAAATAACATAATTGCGAGATATTCTTTTGCATAAGACATCGTAAGCGACGCATTCACAACTTGGCTTTCACCGTGAAGATAAAGACCAATCAAATTCTCTCCCGCCAGCAAAAAGAGTAAAAGTCCGGCTATAATACAACCCCCGCAAATCCACATTTTCATGCGGACCGCATTACGGAATCCCTCTTCATTTCCCTGTCCATAATACTGGGCAGCATAGATACCGGGCCCCGATATTCCTCCGAAAATAGCAAGGTTAAAAACAAAAATAAGCTGTCCGACAATCGAGACAGCCGTCATCGCTTCTGTTCCAATGCTACCAACCATCACATTATCAATTAACCCGACCATGTTGGTAATACCATTTTGTATCATCATCGGAATCGCAAGCTTCAATGCCCTTCTATATATCATTTGATTTTTCACTTCTTTTGCACCTCTGATTTCTTCTCGTTTACCAGCCGCATCTGCCGCAGTTTTCACAATGCGTACATTCCACTTTGTGAATTTTCGCTTCCCATTCACATAATTCGATTTCCTTATCTTTTAAATCGAATTCCCTCTGCTGATATTTTGTCTCAATCTGTATCCTATCTTCCGCAAGTAAAGTAATCGTGAGCGGATAAATTGTAACCTCTTCCGGCCGCATACAATTTTGAAAAATCACGGGCGAAAAAACTTCCCATTTACCACTTTTTTCATCGAAAATCCGCAACTGTTTCTCTTTCGTAACCATTTTACCATCATACCACAAATCTTTCAGTGTGGAAAGCATAAATTTACCCTTTTTTTGCACACGCTCATATTCATAAAAAACAGCCTTTTGAGGCACTAAAATTTCACAGCTTTTTTCCACAAATTCTTCCTCCGAAAACATAGGAAAAAAAGTGTCTCCTTCTACCTTTTCCAAAAGTTTCGTTACATATATTTTATCGGTATTCTTAAGCGCTTCTTCATATACCGACGCCCCGCCGCAGATAAAAATATCCCGTCCGGTGTTTTTTTCTTTTTCCCATACTTCTTCTAAACTTTGCACCGTATGGCAGTTTTCCAGTTCAACCTTTTTCGTGCCGGACAAAAGATATGTCATCCGCCCAGGCAACGGATGCCCAATCTCATCGTACGTGCGGCGTCCCATCACAATGGCATTTCCCATCGTCAGCATTTGAAATTTTTTTCTATCCTCCGGCAAATCCCACGGTATTTTTCCCTCTCTGCCAATCACCCGGTTCTCACTCATCGCCACAATAATCGCTATCATCGGTTACCCCTTCTCTCTAACTATATCATCATATTCTCTCACCCTATCGCATCGCATGACATTTGTCAAGTATCGTGACAAATGTACTTATATTTTCAATATACATTGACAGACGAGGTATATTATGATTTAATAGCACTAACAAACATGAAGGGAGGATTGTTCATGTCAATTGCATCGGACTTGATTCGAGGACATACCGATACCATCATTCTCGCCCAGCTTTTGCAGGAGGACAGTTACGGATATAAGATTAATAAACGGATTCAGGAACTTACGCAAAATGAGTATGAACTAAAAGAAGCTACTTTATATACCGCATTCCGGCGGCTCGAAGAAGCCGGTTACATCTGTTCTTACTGGGGAAATGAAAATACCGGTGCCAGAAGACGTTATTATACCATTACACCGGAAGGCCGCAACGCCTACCGGAAGTTATGCAGCGAATGGGAGATTGCAAAGGAATTTATTGACGTTTTGATTCATTCGGAACCGTCAAATTCCAAACAAGTATAATGAAATGGCACAATCTATTTTATAAGGAGGATTTTATGGAGAACAAATTACGAGCTTACATGGACCATTTATTTCAGGATGTTCCAAATACAAAAAAAGCAGTTGAAGTAAAAGAAGAAATTTTGCAAAATATCGTGGACAAATACCACGACCTTGTGGCAGAGGGAAAATCAGAGGAAGCCGCTTACAACATTGCCATTGCAAGTATTGGTGATTTGGATGAACTTCTTGCTTCCCTGAAAGATTCGTCCCAGATGCCAAACCAAATGGACTCGGAAAATTATATGGCATGGCGTAAAAAATCAGCCATCCGCATTTCTGTTGCCATCATGCTTTATATTTTGTGTGTTACACCGCCAATTATTACAGACAGTCTGCATCTGCCGGACGCCATTGGTGCTTGTGGTCTTTTTGTTTTTATTGCCATCGCAACCGGAATTATTATTTACAATTCCATGACAAAACCGCGCTACACGAAAATGGACGACACTTTTATGGAAGATTTCAAAGAGTGGCAGAGTAAAAATGACACGAATAAGCAGGCAATGCACGCCATTAAAAGTGCTTTGTGGGTATTCATTACCGCCCTGTACTTTGTGATTAGTTTTACTACTATGGCATGGCACATTTCATGGGTCATCTTCTTAATTGGTGCCGCACTTGAATCCATTATCAAAGCTGTTTTTGAGCTGAAAGCAAATTAGGAGGGACCGATTATGAAAAAGAAAACTGCCATCTGGATAAAGATTATTGTACTTGGCATTTTGACACTCGCCCTCATCGGTATTTTAATTGTGGGGATTCTTGGCAACACCTTCCGCAACTTTCCGGTATTTGGCTCTTTTTCCAGCTATGACAATGCTGATTTGTATCAGGTGGGAAATGCTGATATTTCTGCATCCGAATTATCCAGTCTTTCCATCGACTGGGTAAGCGGCTCCGTAAAAGTTGATGTTTATGACGGAAATGTTATTCAGATTCGAGAAGATGGTGCAAGCGACCTATCGGATCGTGACAAAGCTCATTATTATTACCACGATGGAACTTTAGATGTCCGCTACCGGGAAAGCGGCAGCTTCTTCTCCTTCTTCCACAGCTTAGGGAGGAAGAACTTAGAGATTTTGATTCCACGTTCACTTGCTTCCAATTTATCGGAAATTTCCGGCGATGTAGTAAGTGCCGACACTACAATTAATGGTCTTTCCACAAAGAATTTTTATCTGGATACCGTAAGTGGAAACCTTACTTTTAATGGAAGCGCAGAACGGATTAACAGTGACAGCGTGAGTGGCGACTGCCATATTACCTCATCCGTTACACCTCAAAAAATTGACATGGAAAGCGTCAGTGGTGACATTTCAGTTTCGATTCCAAGTAACTCTGAATTCGAGGCAGAAAACGATTCCGTTTCCGGGGATTTAACTTGTAGTTTTGCCGGAACTAAAAAAGATGATAAGTTTGTCTGCGGCTCAGGTATTAACCGCTATGATTTTGACACCGTCAGCGGGGATGTTGAGATTTTGCCAGTGGGGTGATGTGATATTTTTAGTTTCCAACCAAATACTTGCCGCGCTCAAACTGAACCTTCAGTTCCGAAACAACGCTTTTTCTTGAAATCAAGAAAAAAGCGTTGTTTGGAGGTATTCCCCATGATTTCATTTTCAGATATCAATAATTAACTTATTGCAGTTATTACACAAATAAGCTTCCACATATGTTTTTTCCAAAAAACTTGTGAGCTTTATTTTTTTAGCATTAGGTCCTTCCGATTTCCACTTTAATGGATATCTGTCCTGATTAATTATGCCTTTTTCCATTTCGGAATTACAATATGGACACTGCATAAAATCACCTCCCAGTATGTTTAAACAATTCGATTATGTCAAATGCTCGTTATCTTTTGGCTTCCGGTAAATCAACAGAAAAACTTTGCGCCCAAAAGACGCAAAGTTTTTTCTACTGATTTACGGAAACTAAAAAATTTCACATAATCCTACTTCTTAATCTTTACTTTCTTTACCTTACTTGCTTTACCAAATACCTTAACAGCACCCTTTCCTTTTTTGTACGCAATTACTTTAACATAATATGTCTTGCCTTTTTTCAGGCGGGAAATTGTTACCTTTTTCGCAGAAGTCCATTTCGTTTTTGCTTTTTTAAACTTCTTATTTGTTGCATACATAACTTTATATCCGGACGCACCTTTTACTGCCTTAATGGTAACAACCATTTTCTTTTTCGCTTTATTCTTAAGTTTCTTAATGGTTGCTTTGCCGACTGTAATTTTAGGAGCCGGAGTTTTTGTCGCTGCCGGCTTTTTCGTTGCTGTCGGTTTCTTTGTTGGAACAGGTGTCACCGCCGGCTTCTTCGTTGGAACAGGTGTCACCGCCGGCTTCTTCGTTGGTGCAGGTGTTGCGGTTGGTTTCGCTGTGCTTTCGCTGGCATTGTAGTCTTTTAATGTGTACTCAATGGAGCCTGAAACAGCAAGTTCCACAGGATATGTTTTGCTTTCCTCGCCATTTAACGCAACATTGATTTGTTTGCTGCCTGTTCCATTGGATATCTTAATACCTTTTTTAATTGCCGTCTCATACTGATTCGTAACCTTAACTGCAATTATCTTTCCATTTTCAATAATTGCATCACAAACCAGCTGTGTATCATAAAGTTTAGACGGTTTGATGATACTAAATGAAGAACTGTTATCTACCACGTTTAATTCATCCATAGCACCGTCACTGCCATAAGCAGCCGCATTCATCGACAAAGCAATTGCATCCGCATCGTCTTTGAATGTTGGTTTATAACCAAACTGAAGAATGTACTCTCCTTTATTCACTGCCTCGATGGCTTCTTTACCGGAAACTACAATCTGTTTTTTGTTATTATCCCATTTTGCTCCGGCTGAAATCGGATTTACCTTTACATTCTTTTGGTCTGCCATTGAATAGTCAATGCGCACACTGTCATTTTCATTCATTGCAGTCGTACCTGCGTTACTGATAACTGCCTGCATGACTCTCTCGCCACCGGACAATGTCGATGTCACTTCCGGATTTGATACGACAAGGTCAGCACCAAGAAGCGTAAGTTTTGCCACCGCTTTTGCACCATTGTCTGCCTCAATATCAAATTCTTCATTCTTTAATATCTTGCCTAACGAATAGGTAAACTGAATCTGTCCGCTTTCACCGCTTTTCAGTGAGATTGGATAATTGTCATAAATTACATTTCCATTATTTTTAATTGTCACATTTTCCAGTGCTTTTCGTCCTGCATTTGTAAATGAAATGGTTACATTCACATTGCTTTCCGGAACAATATTCTGGTCAAATGCATTGGCAGTTTCATTTCTAAGCTCATTCTTAATCTGTTTTTTGGCAAATATCAATCGTGCCGGCTGCTCCTCGTCTTCATCTGAACCACTGCTTTGTTTTTGTGGCTGTGCGCAGGATACAACCGAGAATGAATCACCCTCTTTAGTTACGGTATTTCCTACCATGCTTTCACTTTCTGATGAGGTGCTGTTCATTTCATATTTTGTTGATAAGGTACTATCCTTTTTATTTATGTATTTTACATAAGTATGATTCAGCGAATCATCGCCAATTGAGTACCAGTAAACCGCACTATCATCAATGGTGTCGCCGCCCTTTGCGAAATCAAAGTTTTCTGCCACTTCGCCATTGTCATCAAGGGAGAAATCATTTGCGCTTCCGCTCATATTATATCCCTGAATTTTTACATATACTTTGCTTGTTTCCTCGCCCTTGTATTCTGACTGCTGCCATGCGGTCAAGAACATGCCGTCATTGTCTGTTACATATTTTACTCTAGGCTGCGTTTCTCCCGCTTCATTACAAGTTACACGGTTTACACTTTTCACCTGTCCATTATCAATCACATAAGAATACAATTCACGATTTTTAAGTAAATCGGAACTTCCCATGCTGGCAAGAATCATTGCAGTTCCATCATCCGACATATCCATATCGTATGCCTGAACACCTTTGATTTCTCCGCTTTCTAAGCACGCCGGGTCGGACCATTTTGTACCGTCATAGAAACTAAAGTACAATTTCTTCTCTCCCTGCATATCGTCTTTGACAGCACTTTCATCCATTGACTCAAGATTATAAGTATCGGACTGCCATACAACCATTGCCTTTCCATTTTTTACGGAAACTACCGGTGCAGTATCTGCTGCCTGATTATCTGTGAGTTTGGTGTGCTTTCCATTCACATACACGTGAATTTCACTGGAATTGGCACTTGTATTAAACTGGCTGCTTGAAATGTCATCGCTATTTTCCATCGCCGAATCATAAGTTACCGCATCAAAAACTAACACTTCTAACTTGTCATCTTTGGCATAATCAATCGCGTTCACCGTCTGATTCTCGCCTTTTGTCCGCCAGTCAGTCATAACTTTCGGATCCGACCATTTTGCTCCATCATATTCACTTACCGCCGGATTAATGGTTCCCAAATCTTCCAGATTTTCGGTATACACCATCGCCATGCTTTTACCATCTTCTGCTGCAACAGGTGTTATATATGGATTGATATAATTCATCCAGTCTTCATCCGCCTTTGGCGCAATTTTCAGAAGTGATGATTTTGATTTTGTTTCCATACCGGCAAACTCTAACAAGTTTGGTCTGCCAACAGGGAACTTCTCCCAATCCCGGTAACTTCTGCCTTTGCTAAATCCGGTTCCTACAATTTTTTTCTTGTATTTTATAAATAACAGCTTAAATTCAAAATACAATCCAATATCACCGGAGAAATTCAAGTATCCGCCGTCATATGTTTTTGTTTTGTCAAGGTCCTTGAAAATCACGACACGGTGATTATATTCAACCGAAAGGTTACCCTCTACACCAAATTTTAATTTTACTACTTTACCGTCAAATCCAACACCGCCACTGGCACCGACGTATCCTTTTACTCCAACAAGAATATCCGTTACAAAATTATACTGGCTGGTCAGTTTCAGGTTGTTTGTGCTGAAATCAAGTCCGACAAACTGGTTATGGTAAGAGTTTCCACCTGAAACCAGCGCATCAATATTTGCACTGCATCCAACTTTCATTCCATAATACAATGGAACAAATCCAACGACTACATTGTTATTGAAACTAAATTCATACTGAATGCTTCCGGCAATTCCGCCTCCGGTATAGGTCATAACCCATTTACCGTCGATAAAGTCCGCATTACCAAACGCATAACCGGATAATGTTTTTGTCAGTTTATTATCTTTTAAATCATTAATGGTTTCTGTTACTGCTGCCACAATATTATTTTCATCAAGACCGGCATTGCCAATAGCAATCATAAATGATTTCTTGAATGGGTCATCGGTATCCTGAAAACTTACCTTCATCGGCAAAACTTTTGGCAGGTTAAACTTTAATGTTCGGTTAATGACTTTTCCGGCAGATAATGTTGGTGTTTCCAAATCACCCACAAAATTAATACTGGATGGTTTTTCCGGTGATGGTAGGTCTGTGACATTGGCTATTGTAAATGGCGTTGTCTGCGTTGACAATATATTCTTTTTGCTATCCTTTACAATAACTTCAACCGAATGTCTTCCTGTTGAGGTACTTTTACTGTCAATCTCAAAAACAGACTTTTTCCACTCATTTACCATGCCGTCATAATATGTAGTTTCTTCTTTTGTGGCACTTAGTTCTCTGCCGGACGTTTTTATCTCAATAAGATGACCGGTGGCTGCACATGAGTTTACGACAATTTTTTTCGTCTCATTTTTATCAATCAATAAACTATTGATATCTTTTCCATTTTCATCTGTGACATAAACAATATTGTTATCTGTAACACCGTCTGATTTGCTGTTAAGCTGCACTTTGGTACCACTGTTCACCTGCTGCCCATCCGAAAACACAGAATATCTCACAAGTTTTGGCTCGTAAGTATTGTTCTCTGTCGTAATTTCAAGAAGCACTTCCGCATTATCGAGTTGTTTTACATTGGAAAATGTAACCTCTGTTGAATACGGATTATCTACCAGATTTTTTTCAAAAGTCTGTGTATCTTTCGCAATTTCTTTTCCCTTATCATCCAGCAAATATGCCTTAATTGTAAATTTGCTTTCTTTTCCTTTTCCTGTTGCATCCGATAACGTTATGTTCTGCATATATTTTGAGGAAACCTGACAATTGTTAATCGGATATGCACCTGACGTTTCACCACTTGACATGTCTTTTATGGAAATATCACTTTTACTAAGTCCGTATTTCACACCGACCGAAACATCATCCTGTGCCGGTTTCCATACAATACAGTCGCCGTTGGAAAGTTGTTTGATACTTTCTGCCTTATCATTCTCTGTCGTCCACTCGACTTTATCTGCATCTCCGCCGCTGATATTACATCCTACTTTTCCAATATCCGTAAGGTAATCTTTATAGCTGTTGTCTGTAATTGGACGGATAATATACAATTTATTTGCCAAAGTCTTTACGTCAACACTCATTCGGTAAATCTGTCCGCTGGTTTCATCGGTTACCGTAACGTAAGTAAATCCATCTTTTTTTCCTGTCAGTGTGAGAATGTTTCCATTCATCTCGCAGGATGCTACGCTTGCATCCGAAGCTACTGCCTTATACACATCATCCGCTGCATATCCACCTTTTACCTCAAAGGTATGTACGAGATTGATTTCATTGAGTTTTGCATAAAATTCATTGGAATCTTTTGCATCCTTCACTATTTTATCAACTGCATCCTCATTGGACATCAAATAGCTTTGATCCACTTTCTTGCCATTTTCATAAATTTCAAGTGCAGCTTTTTCTTCTTCCTTCCATGTTGCGTAAAGCGTGAGAACACCTGTGCCACTATATCTCGAGCCGGCCGCATACTCCTGTCCGCTTCCGTCTTTCTTTGTATTCCATCCGTTAAACACATATCCTTTTCTTGTTGGCTTTTGCGTTGTTATAATGAATGCATACAAATCTTCCTTCTTCTGTGTAGAAGGGAAATCTTTTACCAAATCACTGGTATTTTCGTTATAAATAATGGCATACTCACCGTCATACATTTCTGCATCTGCAAAAGTGTCAATGGAATCTAATTCGTCAACATCCGCACCATATTCCGGTTCGTTCCAATTGATATAATCTCCTTTTTTATATCCTCGGTTAATGGATACATAATAGCCAAACCCGTTGATACTCTCAAAAGTTACACCATTTTCATCATACTGGGTAACTTCTCCCTGACACACAAGACCTTTTATTCCATCATCATATGCGGCTTCCATATAATCATAGCCGTCCTCTGTAAGGCAGACATTATTCTCATCGCCAATCAGGGAAGATGCGTAAAGATTTTTCGATTCAGATCTGGTTACCGGCGTACCATCGGCTTCGTACATATAAAGCGAAACCGGATAATTATCGTCGCCACTATAGCGGAATACAAAATACCGGTCTTTTAACTGGGTACTTTTAAACTGATGACCTGTGGATGCATCTGCTGTTCCCCAAGAAGCATCATAACCATATCCATTTATCATGTTTGTACTGGTAATAACATCAAGAATCTGATCCTTACTTAACTTTGCACCAAACAATCCTTCTTCATAATATCTGTACCAAATGGCATACAAAGTCACTACCTGATTTTTAGAATACGTTGCCCCCGGATCATAGGAAGTTCCTGAACCATCTTCTTTTGTGTTCCATTCTATAAAACGGTATCCTTTTCTTGTTGGAACATTCTCAGAAAGCGTAAGATCAACATCTTTTTCTTTTGTCTGCTCCTCCGGCATATCAAGTACCTGCTGCCCGCCTTCGGAATTATACATAACCGCATACTGACCGGACTCCAGACTGTTAGAAGAATATCCTGTCATTTCAGCAAGTTCATCCATTGTAACCGATGTATTGGCATCATCTTCCCAAACAATTTTCTCCCCAACATCGCGCCCCTGGCTGCCACTTAAATAATATCCAAATCCGTTCTTACTCTTAAAATAGAGTCCATTGGAATCTGCCTCGCCCATACTGCAAAGCGCCATTACACCTTCAATTCCATCCGTATAATTTTTTTTCATATAAGTAGATGCTGTGGTGGTAAGACACACATTGGTACTAAGACCTATTTTTGAAGATGACTTTAACCCTTTGTTTCGGCTGCTCACTACCGGTGTGCCATCATCTTCGTAAAGACATAAAGCAAGCGGATAATTTGAATCTCCGGAATACTTTAATACAAAATGTCTGTCCGTCATCATACTCTTTGTAAACTGATGG
>OHAE01000778.1_pt1 | contig 27751 bp, 25 predicted proteins | sample 1577061 | NCBI WGS metagenome assembly OHAE01 (sample SAMEA3541535, study PRJEB24748) | human gut metagenome | biome: human gut; feature: human-associated habitat; material: faeces | place: China | collected 2012
CATCCTGGAAGAAATCGTAAATAGAATGGGCGTTACCACAATGATTGCAATACAGATTTTGAATTACCTCCCTGGCCTTATCGCTGCGTCCTTTAAGGTAGGCTGCTTGCTCGACTGTTGTTTTTAGAGGAGTAGCAGTTGCCTCCTGTAATCGTCTAAGCGTCAGATTATCAATTTTCGTTCCGGCATCATCAACATCGGAACAGATATTTTTTATTTCATTTTCTGAGAGTTCTGGATAAACATTATGAATTGTATCCGGTGACACGCCGCATTCACACATACGCCTGACCTTGCGAGCCCGCCAACACCGATCATGACGACCGGACGGAGAGAGGTTAGTTATCCTGTTGCCGGTTAAAGCCTCGATTTCTTCGTCGGACGTAGCCTCTGCCTGCAAAATACGCATTGCATGGTCAGGAATCGTGACTCCATACCAGCTTTCGATGCATATTTTGATATCAGCAGGAGATATACTGTCGCGCAACATTGCAATAGCTGTTACGGCTGCGGTTTCTTTGGCCTGTTGATAATAATATTTCTTATCATAATTATGCGGGTCGTGGACACTGCCATATAACTCATTTACGATTTTCGCCTTTTCTTCGTTATCCATTGCTTTCCTCCTCCTTGAAAATCTGCAGGAATGTGTTACCGGATAGCATCTCAATTGCTGCCCGAAATCCCTGCCGGAAACCCCACAGATCGGTAGCACCGGCAAGCTCCATTATCATGCCTTCGATTTCCAAATAGCTATTATCCAGAGTAGACAGAATCTTAATAGTAGTGTCAATAGCCCTCTGTAATCTTTGCGGGTAACCGGAATTGCAATAATACGCGTAGATTGTCCGCATCAGGTCCTCGCCATCCGGACAGGCTTGAAACGGATTCCATTCGCCATAATCAATTTCGTTCGTCATTTTGCACAACACCTCTTTCTTGTATGATTATGTGGAAATAGTAACACGAAATGCCTTGAAAATACAGGGATTATGTGGATAAATAGTATTTTCGTCAGTTTGACTTTTGGAATGCTTTTTGGGATATATCAATTTTTATTCAGATATCTGAATATTCTGTTGTGCAAAATGACGAACGATTTTTGGGACAAAATGCGAGAAAAGACGACAAATTCTTGTGCAGATTTCACAACAAAAATGCTTTTATAGCATAAAACTTTGTATGCGTTTGTTCTTATAGCAAAAAGGTTGATATTGTCAGTTTTTAAAACAAATTGGATGAGTGTTACACACAATAGCATTTGTGAGGTGTGTCAATGGACTTTTTGGGACAGCAGCCTTATAATAAGAATATCAGATCTGAGAGAGATAATCATTCTCCCTACCATATACGGGCTGCTTAAAAGGCGACCCGATGCTTCAATAAGTTTCCAGAAAAAAGTACCTTTACAAATGAAAAAATGAGATTTGCCGGGGGAGCTCTAAGCGAGTACATTTTATTAGCTGCTGATTTAATTTAATGACTTATAATTTTATCAGCTCAAACAGGTAATCAACGCAAAGCGTTTGTTTCGGTGTTAAAAGCCATTGATGTTTTTACAAGCTTTTAAAAATTATGTCTCTAACCGGTTCTGCTTTTAGGTAAACGTAACGGCTAAAGAGTTCATTAATGGTTGTTGAATTTACAGAACAGTATGTACCAAATGGTAACCGTACCCTTATAATATATATAGACTACGGTTATCGTTTAATTGTACACTTTTTGCTTTAAAAAGCAGCTATTTTTATACAAAATGCACAATTTTAAGAAAGGTTAAAATCAACGACTCTTAAAATATTCTTGAGCTGTTAGCTTACCCAAAATCACTTACGAGTCGAGACATAAAATTAAAAGCCTGTAAGATTATCAACAGTATTTAACACCAAATGGAATGCGTTAGCATTGGCTACCATCTTTGGGTTAATAAATATTATCAGCTATTAAATCAATCAACAGAAAGTAAGCATTATCAACTCAGAGATCCCCCGCAAACCCGTAAAAAGGAAGGAGTGCCTCACATGCCAGAAAGTCAGATCTATTATATGAGCGAGCTCGTTGAACGAAATCTTGATAAAATCCTTCAACAGACAGAATTTTCATTAATCAATTACGTGGGACTGACACCAGAGGAGGCCAACAGAACGATTAACCTGGCCATGTCCCATATAATAGGAATGAACTCTATCAGTCAGCAAGAACAGCCGCGAACTATCCGTATCTCAACCGATAGTGACCCTGACTATGCACTGGCGGAAATACCACTCTGCTAATAGCAATAATATTCCAAAAAGTCCACCATCATTATAATATGATCGGTGGCCGGACAAATCCTACTACATACGGCAACACCCGGACGCGTCTGATATTAGGACAACTAACACCAAGGAGGAGCCATAAGCAATGTAAGCAAAACCTACTATTACATATCTACGTACAGGACCGCCACACATCGAAAAAAGTTACAGGCGGTAGGAGCAACTGATGATAACACAATAATTGAGAGATATCACGGCAAGATACCGGACAGGGAAGAGTATCAGAAATTGAAAAACCACCTGTTGAAATCTGGTGATACCCTTGTGATTTACGACTTGGAAGCACTTGGCGGAAAAAGAAGCGCGCGCCAGGAATTACAATATTATCGAGATCACAATGTCCACGTAAAAATCCTGGATATCCCAACATCTACGATTGATTTTCCGAGCAATCCTGAGATGAGCGATATGATTTTGGATACTGTCATTAATACCCTCGATTATGTTATTGACCACGAGATAGAACGCACGCAAAAACGTCAGACCCAGGGCGTTGATCGAATTCGAGATAAGCCAGCCTGGAGTAGTTACGGCAGACCACAAGTGCGGTTACCAGCCAACTATGGCGAGGTAATGCAACGCTGGACGCGTGGAGATATTACCGCAGCGGCGGCAATGGGGCTGACAGGACTAAGCCGGACAACCTTTTATCGTCTGGCACACCAATATCAGAATGGAGGATTGCAGGTATGATAGAGACGTATCCAATGCTGGTAATTGAGGATCCAGTTGAGGGCGGCTACACTGTATCTATTCCAGATCTACCCGGATGTATCACCTGTTGTCAACGATGGGAGGATATTCCGGCGATGATTGAGGACGCGAAACGCGCCTGGATAACTGCAGCGGTCGAGGAAGGTATTCGGATCCCGGAACCTACAAATATTAATAACGTGGAGGCATGAGAGATGTTTGATGATTTCGGTTTTAATAGCGGTTTTGATGATTTTTCTATGAATGACCTGTATTACCAGCAAGACGCTATGCAACAGGATTTATTTAACCAACAGACAGAGCAATTTCAGCAACAGCAGCAATTCGAGTTGATGCGTCAACAACAAGATGAATTCCAGCAGCAAGCAACAGAGGTTAATAATCAATCTTTGTTCCGGAAAATTATAGATTTCATCTTCTTTTAAATATAGAAGAAATATAAAAAGGGGCAGCCTATCAAAAAGCTGTCCCTTAAAAATTCTCCTGTCCAAAAGATGGTTCCGGTATCTCCCTTCCTGCTGTCTTTGCCATTTCTATCCATTCTGTAATCACATTTTTTACATTTTCAAATGCCTCGTTAGGCGTCCTTCCGTCCGCCATACAACCCGGCAGATCTGGAACGGTCACAATATAGCATTTTTCTTCCGAAGAATATTTCATTATTATACAATAATTCATCAAAATCCCCCTTTGAATAAATTAAGCTATAAACAGTATAGCATAAAAATTAGAATTGAAAATAGAAGGGATTATTATTTGCTGGGTAAATAATCAGAAACAGAAGAAAAATGGATAAAATGTGAAAAAAATGGAGTAAATATGAAAAGATATGTATAGATACTGGATTTTTTGCTGTTTTACTAAAAAAATAACATATTAATACCGAAATAAGAAGATTGGAGGTATTAATATGAATGTGAAAACGAATGAAGTTCCCTTATGGAAAAAATACGCACTTACCCTTTCAGAGGCCGCTCAGTATTTCGGGATTGGAGAGCGGAAATTGCAGCAGATTGCAGATGATAACCGTGATACTGGTATTGTGATATATAACGGTGTCAAGTTGTTATTCAAGCGTGAAAGATTTTCTGAATGGCTGAATGAAGTGAATTCGATTTGAGCGTGATGACAAAAGGCATTGAGTATGATAAAATTAATACCGTACTCAATGCCCTTATTTCATATGAGGGTAAAACGTATGTCTAAAAATAATATTAGCATAAAACGTAAGGATAGTAAAGGGCGTATCTTGCGTGATCGAGAGAGCCAGGCACCAGATGGCCGCTATCGTTACAGTTATTACGAAAATGGAAAAAAGAAAAGCTTTTATTCCTGGAAGCTTGAAAAGAACGATCGGTTACCGGCAGGAAAACGGGAATGTGTAGCACTACGTGAACAAGAAAAAGAACTGCAGTTGAAAAACTTACAGGGCGTTAATCCTGAAAAAATGACAGTTCTTGAACTGGTGGAAAGATACCTTGCAATAAAGGAATTGAGTGTAAAAAAGACTACAAAAGCAGGACATCAGACAGTGTTAAATGTCTTGAAAAAAGAGAAGTTTGCACAGATGGAAATTAGCAAAGTAAAGGTATCTGATGCGAAATTATTTCTCATCAAATTGCAGCAGGAGGACGGTAAGAGTTACAGTACAATCCACACTATACGGGGTGTATTAAGACCTGCTTTCCAGATGGCACTTGATGATGATTTGATTTTAAGAAATCCGTTTGAGTTTCAAGTCTCATTAGTACTGGTAAATGATTCTGTGACAAGAGAAGCAATCACGCTGGATCAAATGAGAAAATTCCTGAACTTTGTAAAGGAAGACAAACACTTTAGCCGGTACTATGAAGCGTTTTATATCTTGTTTCATACTGGTATGAGAATTTCGGAATTTTGCGGACTTACTGTAAAAGATCTGGATATGAAGGAATGCAAAATTAACATCGATCATCAGCTTATGAGATGGTCTGATATGAAATACGGAATAGAAAGTACCAAGACCAATGCCGGAACTAGACAGATTCCGATGATGCCGGAAGTCTATGAATGCTTCAAGATTATTCTGGAACAGCGTAAAAAATACAAGGTTGAACCGGTTATCGATGGCTACAGTGGATTTCTGTTTTTGGATAAAAATAAAATGCCGCTGGTAGCATTGCATTGGGAGAAGTATTTTCAGCATGCTGTCGAAAAATATAACAGTATCTATAAAGTACAGCTTCCAAAGGTTACGCCTCATGTCTGCCGGCACACCTACTGTAGCAATCAAGCGCGTGCCGGGATGAATCCGAAAACTCTGCAGTACCTGATGGGACATTCTGATATCGGGGTAACACTCAATACATATACCCATATCAAATACGACGATGCTAAAGATGAGATCCTTAAAATGGCTGGAAGTCGTTAAAAATGCGTAGTGTTAAAAGTTTTCAATTTAGCACTAAATTTAGCACTATTGATGTCAGAGATATGAAGAGATATGAGGAGTTATACAGAGTTACACCAGAAACATGAAAATCCGGAAATGCCTGTAAAATCGGCATAAATCCGCATAAGTCAGCATAAAGGAGTATAAGTCAACAATGATAAAAGTATTATTTATTTGCCACGGCACTACCTTAGCAAAATTCTGAAAAACCTTGATTTTACAGTATATTTTTGAACCAGTAGGGATGTTTTACTAAGTTTTTACTAAAGAGAGGAATCCCTAGCACGAATTTAGAAAAGTAACATATAGTATGACCTTATTAATTGGTAGAACAATTGGTAAGGTCCTTTTTTATTTCAAGGAGGTTCAAAATGAAAAGTACAGCGTTAGGAGCAGAAAACATTATTTTTATCAGTGATGCACATGAAAAATTCTACTATGAAAAATTACAAGAAGTACGGTATCAGGATGTGTACCATAAGGCATTGTGTTATTGTCTGGGTATTAATGGAGATACCAGAAAAAATGCTGACAGAATTTATAATTTTAAAACGGGGTCTGTTAAAACGAAATGTTTACATGAAGGATGGCAGACAAGCGGTAGCTTAAAAGTGGTAAGGATGGCATTTAATCTGTACTGTAACAGCACGCCAAGCGTTTGGGATTATGAAGATGCAGAGGAACAGGTAAACGAGTGCAGACAGTATACAGTAGAGGATATCTTCTGCTGTGCATATGCACCATATTTTTGGCAGGCAATACAGATCCGTTATCCGGAATATGTAGTGTACAATCAAAAGTTACATGCCATGCTTGGAGGAATAGATTAATGCTGAAAGTGAGACTGATGGGAACAAAAAATGATATTGCATGGTTTCAGAAAATCCTGCAGCGTCATCCTAAAATTGAAGTTATGGAATTATCGGAACTTTATTCCAATAAAGGGACGAGCAAATATTATAGAGCTTATGCTGAAATTGAAAAAAGTAATGTAAATAAAAAATAGTAGAAATACAGGAGAATTATATCATGTGCAAAATAATCGCAATCGCAAATCAAAAAGGTGGAGTAGCAAAGACTACAACAACTATTAATCTTGGAGTAGGACTGTCTAAGGTTGGAAAACGTGTAATGCTGATAGATGCTGATCCACAGGGACATTTGACAATGGGACTTGGTTTTCCAAAGAACTTAAGGGTAACATTGAAAACAATGATGGAAAATATCATTATGGGATTAGAATTTGATCCCAGGGAAGCAATTTTACACCATGAGGAAGGAATAGATGTAATTCCATCTAATAAACTTCTTTCGGGAATGGACATGTCATTATTTACGGTAGAGGACAGAGAAAAAGTCTTAAAAGAATATCTGGAACTTTTGGAAAATGATTATGACTATATCCTGATTGATTGTATGCCCTCGTTGGGAATGATGACAATTAATGCGTTAAGTGCAGCTGATAGCGTTTTGATTCCGGTGCAGCCTCAATACTATGCGGCAGATGGCCTCATGGAATTACTGAAAGTTGTGAAAGGCATTCATCAGAGATTTAATCCTGATTTACAGATTGAAGGGATTCTGTTTACAATGGACAGCAGTCATTATAATAATTCAAAGAGAAATAAGCAGGCAGTACGAGATGCTTATGGAGCAGAGATTATAATTTTTGATCAGACGATTCCAAGAACAGAAGCTCTTGCCGAAACTGCATCAGAAGGTGTCAGTATTTTTTCTTACGATGCAAAAGGAAAAGGTGCGTACAGTTATCAAGCACTTGTCCAGGAGGTGTTGAATCATGCGTAAACCTAAGAAAGAAATTCAGCTTACTTCTTATGATGAATTGCTTGGAATCAATGAAGCCGAACAGAATACTCTTAATCAGATTGTTGAAGTGCCATTAAATGAGTTACATTCTTTTAGAAATCATCCATTTCATGTAAATGATGATGAAAAAATGGCTGAAACAGTAGAAAGTATCAAGAATTATGGCATCTTAAATCCTGCATTGGTACGTCCTCGCGCAGAGGGAGGATATGAACTGATTGCTGGTCACAGGAGAAAACGTGGTTGCGAACTGGCTGGAAAAAGTAAAATGCCAGTACTCATACGGAACTATACCGATGATGAAGCCGTAATCGTTATGGTGGATTCTAATATACAGAGAGAAAGTTTGCTTCCAAGCGAAAAGGCATATGCTTATAAGATGAAGATGGATGCAGTAAAACATCAGGGCATAAAAGACGAAAACGCAGCTTCTGTTGACAGTGCAGATCTGGTTGGACAGGCTGCCGGTGACAGTGGAAGAACCGTTCAGCGTTACATACGCTTGACCTGTCTTATTCCGGAATTGCTGAAATTGTTGGATGAAGGAAAGATTAATTTTACAGTAGGTGTTTCATTAACCTATTTATCAGAAACGGAGCAGATTTGGGTGAAAGACGGCATAGTGTCTGGAGCAAGCTCTGTTACAGGTTCAATGGCAACAAAACTGAAGCAATACAGCGGTGAAGGTAAACTGACAGAATTAGCGGTACAGCTTATTCTGAATGAAAAGAAAACAGAGACAGGAAAAGTTACTTTAACTGAAAAGAAAATACGAAAGTATTTCCCAAAGGAATATAACAGAGAACAGATTGAACAGGTTATCTATGAACTGCTTGATAACTGGAAGAAAAGCCAATAACGAGGGAAGGAGAGAAAGCAAAATGGCAAAATCCGAAAGCACAAAAATAGAGTTTGGTTATTTTCACGATTATGAATCGGAACAGTTTGCTTTTTACCGTATTCCCAAAGTATTATTCACAGATGAATATTTCCGTAATCTGTCCAGCGATGCAAAGGTTCTTTATGGGCTGATGCTGGACAGAATGGCTTTGTCTATCAGAAATAATTGGGTGGACAATGAGGGGAAAGTTTATATCATATTTACATTGGAACAAGTGATGGAATATATGAACTGCGGAAAAGACAAAGGTGTGAAAATTCTTGCAGAATTAGATACTGATAAAGGAATTGGTTTGATTGAAAGAGTAAAGAGAGGATTGGGAAAACCAACAATTATTTATGTAAAGAGCTTTGTATATAGAAAAGAAAAAGTATTAGATTCGGCAGAGAATGATAACCGAAGTCAAGAAGTCGGAAAAGCCGAAGTCAAGAGTTCGGAAAAACCGAAGTCTGGAGTTCTGGAAAGTCGAAGTCAAGAGTTCGGAAAAACCGAAGTCTGGAAGTCGGAAAAATCGAAGTCTGGAGTTCGGAAAAACCGAAGTACAGAAGTCGGAAAAACCGACCCTAATAATACTAATTATAATTATACTGATATTAGTAATACTGACAGAAGTAATACTGATCTTATCAATCTTTCAGATTCTTCCGAACAGCAGTCAATGGATTTGATGGAAGAGATGAAGCTATTCCAGATGAATACTGCACTTGTAAAAAGAAATATTGAATATGACTGTCTTGTACAACGATGCAGATTAGGGGAACAGCAACAGTTGGATGAAATTGTGGCACTAATTGTGGAAACAATCAGCATAGAACGGGAGAATATTACAATCAGTGGAGTGAAATACCCATATCAGTTCGTAAAAAGCAGATTATTGTTGCTGGAAGAAAGCCACATAGAGTATGTACTTGACTGTCTGCATGAGAATACCAGGGAAGTAAAGAACATAAAAGCGTACTTGCTTACCTGTCTTATGAATTCAATAACGACAATAGGCAATTATTACCAGGCAAAAGTAAATCATGATATGTACGGAGGTGGCATATGAGAGGAAAAGAAATTATAACAAAATTGATAATTCCTGGTGCAATAGCTATGATTATCTGCTTAATTGTTCACCCTATGTGCATGAATGGTGAAATATTAGACTGGAGAAAATTATTGCTTTTTGTGGGAATACCTTTCGGAATCCAGAAAATGTTTTTGTTGGTCGTTCCAAGAAATGTGGGGACAGGGGAAATGCTTGGTTTGGTGGTACTTAAACTGATGGTAGGAAGTTTGATTGGAATAGGGGTTCTTGCCTGGAGATTATTAGCTGTAGCAGGCATTTTGCTAAAAAACGGCATTTCTGGAATTATATGGATCATAAAAAGACTGAAAGAAATGGTGATCAAAAATGAGCGAAAAGCAACTGGAAAAATTGTATTATAGCATTTATCCAATGAATCAATGTGAGACACAAAGTAAAAGTTATGAAGAGACAAAGGAACTGTGTGAAACATTAGAAAAGGAAATGATAAGTCTAATGAGTCCGGATCTGCAGGCAATGTTTGAGGATTACAAGGAATATACTTTAAATCTTAAACAAACAGAACAGAGAGACGCTTACATAGATGGATTAGCGTTTGGGATTCGCACAATTTCGGAAGCCTTTTTACATGAGAACAAAAATAGAATATGGTGATTGAAAAAGCAGTCTGTCAAGGCTGCTTTTTCTGTACCGCTTACATAGGAGGATGAGATGTGATTGATTTGATAATTATTATTATGGCAGGAATAGTGCTTTTGTTTTTGCTGTCTTGTTGCTTTATGGTTGCAAGGCTATTGGATGAGGAAATATCTATGTATGGATATGAAGGAAAAGAAAACTGGGAAAGGGAACAACTTCCCGACAAATTGTCGAGAAGTTCAACAGATGAAAGACATGGAGATAAATGAAAAGATTCGTTATTTTCGGAAACAGAGAGGGCTATCGCAGGAGCTGCTTGCAGAACGAACAGGAATTAATGTGAATACAATTCGGAAGTATGAAATAGGCATACGAAAGCCGAAAGTAGAACAATTAAAGAAAATTGCGGATGGACTTGAAATTAGTGTAATAGAATTTTTGGATATTGAAATAGAAAATGAAGCGGACTTGATTGCTATGCTGAAAAAAATCAGTCCGTTTTTTAAGTGGGACGGATTGCTTCATGTATTGGAGGGGGAAAAGTTTTTATGATTGGTGTAGGAAGTGCATTGATATCACTGTTTCTGGTTTTGGGTTGTTATTCATTAACACTGACAGCGAAAAGAGCAGATGAAAACTTATTGATGATCTGTGAACAGAATCAGAAAATTGAAAAAGAGAAAGGAAAGCAAGAAATGGAATCAAAGAGAGACATTTTGAGAGTGATTGAAAAAGAAATCAAAAAAGGAAGTGCGCCAGTTGCATTTGCGGGTTTGGGGTTTTCCGAGGAATGTTATCATTTGGTAGATAGTCAGGCTAAGATGAACCAACTTTTAGATTATTTTTTTCGCAATGAAGAATACGCAGCTTTGGCAGAGCGGCAGGTGAAAAGTAATATCTATGCAGAAATGGGCAAAAGGCTGAATTTCCGTAGTGCCAGATCTGATCGAGACAGAAAGAATATGGAGGTAGCGGCAAAACGATGGATTAAGAAAAAGCATCCAACATTTGATGGTGATGTATATGTCGAAAATATCCGGTGTTTTCTGGACATTTCCCAAGAAGAGTTAGAAAAACGTAAATGTACAGTCAATGAACAGGATACGACAGCACTTATTTTCAGCCAGAAACATCTTGAAGCATTATACTTGCAATGTCTTATGCACAGACGAAATGCGATGCAAGAGATTCCGGAATTAAAAGGTTTGTCAGAAACGTGCAACAGGATTTATAAATTGCAGGATGTAGATGTATTATTCCAATGCCTGCTGATGGATCAGATGGATTGGGAAGAAGAAAAGTTATATGTGCAGTTCAGCACAATTTATTTATTGAAGCAGACAGTGAAAAATTAAAACCCATGACTTCTCGACAATTTGTCGGGAAGTGGAAAGGAGTCAAATTCCAATGAAAATATATCTCCCCCATCTGTTAGTACCACCGTAATTTGCTGATCAGAATCGAAAGGAGGCGTGCAAATTGCAGGAAGAAGTTACTCAGAAAACAATCGCATTGTCGGTTAAAACTGCAAGAGTGACTGCCGACGTGTTAAAAAATATGCTGCGGAAGTATCTGTCAGGACAGAAACAAAAAGGAAAGAATCCTTATAAGGTTGGAAAACAGTCATACAAAGAACTGAAAAGCCAGGGTTCTGGTTTATCCAATATTGAAATCACAGATGGAAATATCAAGTCCTTTGAGCGGGTGGCGAAAAAATACCGTTTAGATTTTGCCTTGAAAAAAGACAGTTCGACCAAGCCACCGACCTACTATGTGTTCTTTAAAGGGCAGGATACAGAAATGATGAATCTGGCATTTAAGAAATATTTGGGTGTACAGATGAACAAAAAGGATAAGCCATCTATTATGAAAAAACTTATGCACTTTAAGGATGCTGTGTCTAAAGGAAAGAACAGAGAACGAGCAAGAGAACAGCAGAAAGACAGAGGGCAGAGTTTATGACGGAGAAAAAACAGCAGCATAAGAAGAAAAGAGGAAAAGTTCAGCATATCAGAGGCTCTCCGAAAAAGAGAAAAATATCTGGAAAAGCTGTTTTTTCCACAGAGAGTATCCCAGGAAAAATGCTTGCAGATGTGAAAAATCTGATTACGGACAAGGTAAGTGAATTGAAGAGGGCAGATCAGAAAAAGCTGTTTTTAGCTAATTTCCCCTATCTGATGTTTGCCTATTTTTTCAATAAGATTGCCTGGTTGTATCGGGTAAACACCGGAGCAACTTCCTGGGATAAATTTATGAATACCATTACTTATTTTGAACTGGCATTTCAGAATCTCTGGCCAAGTTTGAATCATATAGATTTGTTGTGTGGAATCGCAGGCGGCGTGGCTGTAAAGCTTATTATTATTTACCGCACGAAAAATGCCAGGAAATATCGGCTGGGTGTGGAGTATGGTTCTGCCAGATGGGGAACAGAAAAAGATATACGACCATATGCTGATCCTGAATTTGAAAATAATATTATTCTCACAGAAACAGAGAGTCTTACTATGTCAAGCAGACCAAAGAATCCGAAATACGCCAGGAATAAAAACATTCTGGTAATTGGCGGTTCCGGTTCTGGAAAAACCAGATTTTTTGTAAAGCCTAACATTATGCAGATGCACAGCTCTTATGTGATTACTGATCCGAAGGGAACTGTGCTTCTGGAAGTTGGCAGTATGCTGGCAAAAGGCAGTCCGATGACGGATGAGAATGGAAAAATCGTGCGGGACAAAGAGGGAAAAGTTATATATGAACCGTATAAAATCAAAGTTTTGAATACAATTAACTTCAAAAAATCCATGCACTATAATCCATTTGTATATATCCGCAGTGAAAAAGATATTCTAAAACTGGTAACAACCATTATTGCTAATACCAAAGGTGAAGGGCAGCAATCAGGTGAGGATTTTTGGGTAAAGGCGGAAAAACTCTATTATTGTGCCCTGATTGGTTATATCTGGTATGAAGGCAGGGAAGAAGAAAAGAATTTTAATACTCTGTTGGAAATGATCAATGTGTCAGAAGCCAGGGAAGATGATGAGAATTTCAAGAATCCAGTAGATCTGATGTTTGATGAACTGGCGCAGAAAGACCCGAACCATTTTGCAGTAAGGCAGTACAAAAAATACAAGCTGGCTGCCGGTAAGACAGCAAAATCTATTCTGATCAGTTGTGGTGCAAGACTCGCACCCTTTGATATTGCGGAACTGCGGGAGCTTATGAGTTATGACGAGCTGGAATTGGATCTGGTTGGTGACAGGAAAACTGCATTGTTTGTTATTATTTCAGATACCGATGATACCTTTAATTTTATTGTTTCTATTATGTACACACAGCTTTTTAATCTGCTCTGTGACAGAGCTGATGATGTATATGGAGGCAGACTTCCAATTCATGTGAGGTGTCTCCTGGACGAGTTTGCGAACATCGGACAAATTCCTAAATTTGAAAAATTGATTGCTACGATTAGAAGCCGGGAAATCTCAGCTTCTATTATTTTGCAGTCAAAGTCTCAGCTTAAGGCAATTTATAAGGATAATGCCGATACCATCGAAGGGAACTGTGATACGACCTTATTCCTGGGTGGAAAGGAAAAAACGACATTAAAGGAAATAGCGGAGATCCTGGGAAAAGAAACCATAGATCTTTATAACACATCGGATACGAGAGGCAGTCAGCGGTCTTATGGAATGAACTACCAGAAAACAGGAAAGGAGTTGATGAGCCAGGATGAAATAGCAGTCATGGACGGGGGAAAATGTATTCTGCAGGTGAGAGGTGTCAGACCATTTTTCTCAAATAAATACGATATTTGCAAACATAAAAACTACAAATATCTGTCCGATTATGACAAAAAGAATACTTTTGATATTGAAAAATATCTGAGTACTAATCTGATACTAAAACCAGAGGATGAAGTGGAACTGTATCAGATGTAACTTCTCGACAAATTGTCGGGAAGTGGATTATGGGAGGAAATCATGAATAATTTGGAAAAAAGGAACAGTCGGTATCCATCGACGAAAATGAATATACCGACTGTACGTGTGAGGAATTTTCCAAGTAGAAAATCCTATGCTTAGTGTAGCACAAAAGGCAGGGTTTATATAGTGTTTTCTTCCCTTTCTGGAAAAAATCTAAGAAAGGACTGGAAAATGTAAGTTTTCCAAAGGTACACTTATGGCATTTTTTACAACGGCAATTACGACCTTAAAAACATTGGTTTGTGCGATCGGAGCCGGACTTGCAGCCTGGGGAGTGATCAATCTGCTGGAAGGATATGGAACGGACAATCCGGGTGCAAAGTCACAAGGAATAAAACAGTTGATGGCGGGCGGTGGCATCGTACTGATTGGAATAAACCTGATTCCACAGCTTGCAACTTTGTTTGGATAAATAAATGGGTGGAATAACCGAAAAAATAACAGAGTTCATAAAGGATCTGCTAACAGGCTGGATCACATCAAACCTGGATACCATGTTCACCGATGTAAATACCAAAGTAGAAACGATTGCTACAGAGGTTGGGAAAACACCCCAAAATTGGAACAGTGGCATTTTTTCCATGATAAAAAATCTGTCGGATAATGTCATTGTCCCCATTGCGGGGATGATTATTACATTTGTACTGTGTTATGAGCTGATTTCCATGATTATGGAAAAAAACAATATGCACGATACGGATACGTTTATGTTTTTCAAATACATTTTTAAGATGTGGGTAGCGGTATATCTGGTTACTCATACTTTTGATATTGCGATGGCAATTTTTGATGTAGCGAATCATGTGGTATCCAATGCTGGCGGTATGATAACCGGTTCCGCATCTATTGATGTTACAGAAGCATTGAAAACGCTTCTTGAAACGCAGATTGAAGATATGGGAATCGGAGAATTACTGGGGCTTGGTCTGGAAACGATGCTGGTCAGTTTATGTCTAAAAATCATATCAGTCCTGATTACCGTCATTTTATATGGACGAATGATAGAAATATATCTTTATGTCTCTGTGGCACCTATTCCGTTTTCAACATTTACGAACAGGGAATGGGGAAGTATTGGAAATAATTACGTGAAGGCATTATTAGCGTTGGGATTCCAGGGATTTTTTATGATGGTATGTGTTGCGATTTATGCAGTTCTGGTAAATGCTATTACAGTTGCGGATAATCTTCATACAGCTATCTGGTCAGTTGCAGCATATACAGTTATTTTATGTTTCAGCCTGTTTAAGACCAGTTCCCTGGCAAAATCAATCTTCAATGCACATTAGGAGGAAACAAGAATATGGCATATGTTCCAGTGCCGAAAGATTTTTCAAAAATAAAGACAAAATTAGCACTGAATTTAACTAAAAGACAAATTATATGTTTTTCTCTGGCAGGAATTTGTGGTGTTCCGGTCTATTTGCTGACAAAAGCAGGACTGGGAACAGATGTGGCAGCAACGCTTATGATCATAGTGATGCTGCCATTTTTCTTTTTTGCAATGTATGAAAAGGATGGATTTCCAGCAGAGAAAATATTGCTTCACATTATCCGGCAGAAATTTTTAAGACCTGGAATCAGGGTCTATCGTTCCCAAAACTTATATGACCGGATTATAGAGTACGATAAATTAGAGAAAGAGGGTGCATGGCTTGAGAAAAAGGCAAAAGAAGCCAGGGAAGCGAGAAATCCGTTCCATTTCCTTAAAAAAGCAGACCGAAAAAAATAAGAAACAGAAAACCGGACTTACGAAAGAAGAAAAAAAGCGTCTGAAAGAACTTCGGATGATAAAAGCGGAGAATCAGAAGAAGAGGAAGCCTTTTACAGCGCAGGATACGATTCCATATAAGGAAATATATAAGGATGGTATCTGCAGGACAGATGATAACTATTATTCAAAGATGGTGCAGTTCTACGATATAAATTACCAGTTAGCGCAGAATGATGATAAAGCGGCTATTTTTGAGAACTATTGTGAGTTCCTGAATTCATTTGACAGCTCTGTTGAGGTACAAATTACATTTCTTAATCAACAGGTGAATTTTGATGAGTATGCAAAAAATATTGATATTCCAGAGCAGGATGACTGTTTCAATGATATTCGGAAAGAATATTCGGATATGTTGAAAATGCAGCTTTCCAAAGGAAATAATGGGCTTGTAAAAACAAAATATATTACATTTTCCATTAAGGCGGATAATCTGCGAAATGCAAAATCCAGGCTGGAGAGAATTGAAGCCAGTGTATTGAATAATTTTAAGGTGATGGGAGCCATGGCAGAGCCTTTAAATGGGGTAGAACGTCTGAAAATTCTGCATGATGTGATGAATATGGACACAAAAGAATCTTTCCATTTCCATTATGGGATGGTTGCAAAAACAGGTCTGCAGACAAAAGACTTTATTGCACCTACCGGATTTGATTTTCGCAATGACAGCTATTTTCGGATGGGACAGACTTTTGGATGCGTGTCATATTTACAGATTACATCACCAGAACTTACGGATAAACTGCTGGCAGATCTGCTGGATCTGGAAGAGAATCTTATCATCAATATGCACCTGCGTCCAATTGATCCCAAGGCAGCTATTAAAAGCCTGAAAAGTACGCTGTCAAATATTCAGAAAATGAAAATTGAAGAACAGAAGAAAGCGGTCAGAAGCGGATATGATATGGATATTATTCCAACGGACATTTCTACATACGGAGAGGATGTGGAGGGATTGCTCAATGAAATCCAGTCCAGGAATGAGAAACTTTTTGAACTTACTTTTTTGCTGATGAATACAGCGGACAATAAGAGAAAACTGGACAATATTGTGTATCAGACTGCAGGAATCGCCCAGAAATATAATTGCAATATACGGAGACTTCAATATCAGCAGGAACAGGGACTTGTGGCATCACTACCACTGGGAATGAACCAGACTGGAATACAGAGAATTATGACTACGACTTCTACAGCAATCTTTGTTCCGTTTACCACACAGGAACTTTTCCAAGGCGGTGAAGCTCTTTACTATGGCTTAAATGCACTGTCAAACAATCTCATTATGGTGGATCGGAAACGATTGAAAACACCTAACGGCCTGATTTTGGGTACTCCTGGTTCCGGTAAGAGTTTTGCAACGAAAAGAGAAATTCTCAATGTTTTCCTGATTACAGACGATGACATTATTATCTGTGACCCGGAGGGAGAATATTTTCCGCTGGTAAATGCCTTAAATGGTGAAGTTATTAAAATCAGTGCAAAAAGTAATGATTACATCAATCCTATGGAAGTGAACCTGGATGTTATTTATCATCCGGAGAAATACAGGATTAATGGCGATGTGGAGGATATTGATACCATTATTGCTGATAAAGCAGAGTTTATCACATCTTTCTGCGAGGTCATTATGAAGAAACCTCAAAATGCAGAATTAAATGGTGATGAGGTTTCCATGATTGACCTGTGTGTAAAAGACATTTATAAAAAATATCTTTACAATGATCCAAAACCGGAAAATATGCCGACTCTGCAGGATTTCTATGAACGTCTGAACTTTTATGCACCAGATAAACCAGCAGCACAGAACATTGCCAACAGTCTGCAGTTGTATGTAACAGGATCGCAGAATGTATTTAACCATCGAAGTAATGTCGATACGCAGAACAGAGTGGTATGCTTTGATATCCGGGAACTTGGAACCACACTACGAAAAGCAGGGATGTTGATTGTCCAGCATATGGTTTGGACAAGAGTATCACAGAACCGCAGTCGCAGGAAATCAACCCGTTATTATGTGGATGAATTTCACCTTTTGCTGAACCAGCCACAGACTGCTAATTATTCTATTGAAATGTGGAAGAGATTTCGTAAGTGGGGTGGAATCATTACAGGAATCAGTCAGAATGTAACAGATTTTCTTGGCTCTCTGGCAGTAGAAAGTATTGTGGGAAACAGTGATTTTATCCTGATGTTAAATCAGCACAGCGGGGATCAGAAGATCCTTGCGGAGAAATTGAATATTTCCAAGCATCAGATTTCTTTTGTAAATAACAGTAATGCAGGAGAAGGGCTGCTTTTTTACGGAAATGTAATCATACCTTTTGCAGACAGATATCCGCAGGATACCAGAACCTATGCTTTGATGAGTACTAAACCGGATGAGATTCAGACTTAACGGACAAAAAAGCAGAGGTGAGGTACATTGGGAAAACAAAAATATACGGCGAAAGAGAAGAAAGTCAGCCGTATGACCAGAAATGGTCTGGTTGAGGAAAATCTTGCAACAAAGGAGACCAGAAAAGTTACAAACAGCGATCAGGAGTTGCCTTATAAACAGAAGGATGTAGAACAGGCATTTATTACTTCTGAAAAGAAGAAAAACTCTCATAAAAAAGCTGAAAAGAAACAATTTTCCGAAAAAGTTCAGGAGGGAAATCCTGCCAAAAAAGAAGAGGCTGCAAACAGTCCTCCGGGAAAACGAAAAACACAGGGACGGTACAGATATCGGGACAAGCCTGCAGGTGTATCTGTGGATTCAGCGGTAGAAATACGTGAGCGCAAAGAAAAACACAGGAGCCAGTATCAGCGACAGAAAAAGAAACAGCAGAGACTGCAGTTTGGAAAACTGGAGACAGATGGAAGTCTGAAGAAAGAAAAGAAAACTTCGGCTGAAACAGATGGAGGACATTTTCAGGCAGAGAAGAATGATGTTTCTACAAACCGAAAAAAAGGAAAGCAGAAATATAGCCGAAAAACAATAAAAACTTATCAGGAAGTGGATAAGGCTGCAAGAAAACAGGAAGCTGAGAGGCAGAACAAAATTCCGAAAGATTCTGTTTATACCAAGAAAACAAATGAGGAACAGAAAGCAAAGGTAAAGTACCATTTATATTTCGACAAAAAAACAGGGAAAACGGATGGTAAAAAGAAAACCTTGTCTTCTGTTCCAAAGAAAGCATTAAAAAATGCAGTATATCAGAAAGCAGGCGAAGACGAAGAGGAAAACAGTGCTGTAGATGCAGCACATAAGCTGGTGCGTTCAGGTGAGTGGATATTACAGGAACATAGCAGTAGAAATATCCGGAAGAACCGCAGTCAGATACATAAAGAAAACCGTTTAGAGAAAAGAGCCTGGAAGAGTGCATCCAGGTATCAATATCAGAAATATCTGGAAGAACATCCAGAGATGCAGAAAAAGCTGATCAGAAAATTAATACAGAAGCAGAGGATTAAGCGAGAGTATCAGATGGCATACCGGGCTGGGAAGATTGCAAAAGAAACAAAAGACACCTCAATCCGGTCAGTAAATCTTGCTACTAAAATTGCAAGAAAGGCACAGGAAGTATTTGTAAGAAATGTAACTACTCTGATCTCAATGGGGTTGTTATTGATTTTGCTTCTTTCCGTAATGACAGGATTTGCTTCCTGTTCGGCTATGTTTTCTAATGGAATTTCTACGGTAATCGCTTCCAGTTACATTGCGGATTCGGACGAAATTGAAAAAGCAGAGTTGTATTATACGCAGTTGGAAGCCAGTCTTCAACAGAAAATAAACCAGATGGAAGCCCGGTATCCAGGAAAAGATGAATACAGATATAACATTGGTGAAATCGGCCATGATCCCCATACATTGATCAGTTATCTGACTGCCAGGTATGGGGATTTTAAGTTTGATGAGATAAAAGGAGAACTGGAAACAATTTTTTCTTTACAGTACGGAATCACCGTAGAGGAAAAAAGTGAAACCCGGCAGGAAACATCTACAATACAGGTAGGGCAGTCATTGGGAAATGTTGTGACCAGTGGATACTGTAACTGTCCTATCTGCTGTGGCGTGTGGAGTGGAGGACCAACTGCTTCAGGGGCAATGCCACAGGCTAATCATACGCTTGCGGTTGATGCTGCAAACCCATTTCTTCCAATGGGGACGAAAGTAGTGATGAATGGGATTGAGTACACCGTAGAAGATACTGGAAACTTTGCCCAGTATGGTGTCCAGTTTGATGTTTATTATGATAATCACGCAGTAGCTGAGGCACATGGTCATCAGACCTGGGAATGTTTTCTGGCAGAGGGCAATCAGAACTCTGTGGAAGTTACCCGTACAGTAACTGCAGATGTACTGAATGTTTCTGTTCAGGCAAAACCGCTTAGAAGTGTTATTCTGTCCAGAATGGAAGAGGATGAGCAGGAAATTTATGAAGAGGTCTATTCCAACAGAGGAAATTTACAGACATATAAAACTCCGGTTGAGTTAAACTGGTATGCCTATATCAGTACCTATTATGGGTATTCTGTAAACAATGGAACCGGGCAGACACAACTTCACAGAGGTGTGACGGTTAATGTACGACAGGGAACAGAAGTGAAGTCAGCGATGAATGGTTTTGTTGTAGATGTAGGATATAGCGGAACTTTTGGAAATTATGTAGTTACGCAGGATAAAAAAGGTGTGCAGATTAAATACGCTTATCTGCAGAGCATTTCGGTAGCAAATGGTCAGGAAGTAACAACAGATACTGTAATTGGTACAACGGGAAGTACAGGAAGTGCAACCGGAAGCCAGTTATATTTGGAACTGGTCAAAGATGGGGAATATTATAATCCTGTTTTTTATATCAGTACCGGAGATAGCGGGCTGTATGGTGGAGGCGGCAGTTATGATGATGAGACTGTGCGGAGATTATTTGCGGAAGCAGACAAATATCTTGGTATGCCGTATGTATGGGGCGGTTCCAGCCCGGAGACTTCTTTTGACTGTTCTGGTTTTGTAAGCTATGTGTTTACCAATTCGGGTGTCTGCAATATGGGAAGACTTACTGCACAGGGAATTTATGACATTTGTATGCCTGTATCACCAGAAGAAGCAAGGCCAGGAGATATTATCTTTTTCACTGGGACGTATGATGCGGGAGAGCCGGTTACCCACGTAGGAATTTATGCCGGAGATGGACAGATGATCCATTGTGGAAATCCAATTCAGTATACGTCCATTAATTCTGCATACTGGCAGTCTCATTTTTATGCTTTTGGCAGGCCATAAGGAGGGGCGTATTTGAACATTGAACGAATAAAAGAAGAACTTGCAAGAACCTACGTTAAGATTGAAAAGCTACAGAAAAAAGCAAGGGATCTGGAAGAACAGAAGAAACAGGCAGAGGATATGGAGTATCTGAAAATTATCCGAAGCAATGGAGTTTCCGCAGAGGAACTTCAGTTGATGATTGATATCAGCAAGGAGGAACAAAAAAAGATATTGGAAACCAGAGAAAAGGAGCAGACAGAAAATGAAGAAATTTCATAAAAGAGCAGCTGTATTTTTAACCGCAGCTACGTTAGCAGGACTTCCGGCAGGAGCTTTCTTTTATAGTTCGCCCGGAAGTCTGACTGTATGGGCAGATAATGTAGAAGTGGAATCATCAGAAGAAAGCAGCCCGGAAGATGTTGATTTTTCAGATGGATCAGAAGTTGAAATTCATGCAGATCCAGTGGAACAGGCACAGGAAGATGCAGGAAATGATGTGACGGAAACACCGGAAGTAGGGATTACCTTTACAGAACCCGAAGGCTGGCAGACAGATACGGCAACCGTAAAAATTCAAGTGGAAGATACAAAGAATACAGGTGCTTTTTCTATTGCAAAAGTAGAAGCAAGACTTTCAGAAAATGGAGGATGGTCAGACATAACCGGAAATATGGAAGTATCCATCTCTTCTAATTGTAGTGTTTATGTGAGAGTTACCGATCAGAATGGAAATACTTATGAGCAGAATCGTTACATAGAGTGTTTTGATAAAACCAAACCAACTATTATTGCGGCTGCGAAGAATGGGATACTGATCGTGCAGGGAGTTGATGCGGAATCGGGAATTGCTGCTTTGTATGTCAATGGAAATGAATTCACAGAACTGACGAATAATACGTTAAATGTCCGTTTGCAAAAAGCGGATACTTCCTATGAATACTTTACCCTGCAGGCAAAAGACAAAGCAGGAAATATGTCAGAGATCTATAAAGTAGGAAACCCTTATTATGAAAATCCAGATGCAGTAAAAGAGAATACAGAGGTTTCCGGAACGGAGCAGAATGCAGCTTCTTTGCCAGCCGATGGAACTGCAAGTAAGCCCACCAGTGCTACGGCAACCGTAACGGAACATCAGACAACGAACGAGACTGCTACTGCACCAACAGAACCAGAAAACACAGGAAATGAAACGGATACAGAAGCAGATACCGGACGGGTGCAGGGAGAAAGTTATGCTTCCGGCATGACAACAGGAACAGTTCAGGACAAAGGGGGAAAGGAATTTTATACGATCAAGACAAAAAGTGATAAGGTTTTTTATCTGATTGTAGATAAGGATAAAACGGATGAAAATGTTTATCTTCTTACAGAGGTAGGCGAAAATGATCTTTTGAACTTTACGGATACCAACATGGTCACACTTCCACAGAACCAGGCTATTGCAGAATCCGCACTGCCACTTGAAACAGAGAAGATCACAGAGACACCGGAACCAGAAGTTACGATCATACCGGAAGAAAAGGAAGAACCTGAGAAGAAAAGCAATAATTCCGGCACGATTTTATTAATGCTGCTGGTTCTGGCAGGAGTTTGTGGTGCTTACTATTATTGGAAATTTATGAAAGGAAGAAATACTTCTTTTGATTATGAAGAGGACGAGGACGACGATGAGGAGGAAGAAGATACAATTCGTGAGGATGATGAAGAATTAGAAGAATATGAAATGGAAGGTGAAGTAGAAGACGAAGAATCAGAGGAATAACTTTGTTTCACTTAATTACAGCGACAGGTGCAGAAAGGAGATTGAAAATTGCAGCTTGTAATTGCGGAAAAACCCAGCGTAGCCAGAAACATTGCGAAGGTGCTTCATGCCACAAACGTAAAAGATGGCTATCTGGAAGGAAAAGAGTATCTGGTTTCCTGGTGTATTGGGCATTTGATTGAACTGGCCAGTGCAGATCAGTACCGGTATGACTGGAAAGCATGGAAATATGAAACACTTCCCATGATTCCGGAGAATTGGAAATATCAGATTAAAGAAAGTACCAAAGGGCAGTTTCGGGTTTTAAAGGAACTGCTTCACAGAGCAGATGTCACAGAAATTATATGTGCAACAGATGCAGGAAGAGAAGGGGAGTTGATTTTCCGCCTGGTATATAACCAGGCAGAATGTAAACTTCCCTTTAAAAGACTGTGGATTTCTTCCATGGAGGAAAAAGCAATTCTGGAAGGATTTCAGCAGATGAAAGATGGACATGAATATGATAATCTTTATTATTCTGCGGTGGCGAGAAGTGAAGCAGACTGGCTGGTGGGAATTAATGCCACCAGACTGTTTACGGTGCTGTATCACCATCGGTTGATTGTAGGTCGGGTGCAGACACCTACACTTGCAATGCTGGTGGAACGGGAAAAGAGCATCGAGAACTTCCAGAAAGAGAAGTATTATCTGGTTCATCTTCTGATGGATGGATTGGATGCTGTAAGCAACCGGATAAAAGAGAAAAGTGCTGCCGTTCAGATGATGGAGGATATGAAGGATGAAACTGCACAGATTCTTTCAGTAAAGAAAGAGAAGAAAAAGGTACAGCCGCCGAAATTATATGATCTGACCACATTACAGAGGGAAGCAAATCGTCTTCTTGGATTTACGGCACAGCAAACCTTGGACTATACCCAAAGCCTTTATGAGAAGAAACTGGTGACGTATCCAAGGACGGATAGCCAATATCTTACAGATGATATGGAAGAAAATGCGTTTTTGGTTATTGATGCGGTAAATAGAGTATTTCCAGAAATATCAATGAAGGGTTCGGAACCAGAGATAAAAAGACTTTTAAACAGCAAAAAGGTATCAGATCATCATGCAATTATACCAACGGTAGAAATTGCAAACACGGATTTAAAAGCACTTCCGGGTGGAGAAAAAGAAATTCTTATGCTGATTGCATCAAAGTTATTATGTGCATCGGAACAGGAATACATATATGAGAGTATTAAGACTGAAATTTCCTGTCATGGAGAACTGTTTACTGCATCTGGAAAGAATGTTCTCCAATATGGATGGAAAGAAGTGGAAGAACGGTTCTTTAAATCATATGGGAAAAATGCAGAAAAGCCAGAAGAGGAGGAAAGTGATTTTCCAGATATAAAAATAGGACAGGTATTTGAATGTGTTGTTGTAAAATTTAGTGAACATTTTACAGCACCGCCGAAACATTATACGGAGGATACGCTCCTTAGTGCCATGGAACACGCTGGAAGTTCGGATACGATAGAAGACGCAGAGAGAAAAGGGCTTGGAACTCCGGCTACCAGGGCAGCGATTATTGAAAAACTGATTGAGAAAGGCTTTATTGAGCGTAAAAAGAAGCAGATATTACCTACAGCAGATGGAAGAAATCTGATCAGGATTCTTCCGGAAATGATCAAATCACCAAAACTTACAGCAGAATGGGAAAATGATCTGACACTGATTTCCAGAGGCCAGAAAAATGTAGAAGAATTTCTCTTCGAAATTGAAAAAATGGTTACCAAATTGGTAAGTGATAATGGACAGCCAGTGGAAGAATACCAGAAACTATTTTCAGATGGTCGGAAAGAAATTGGAAAATGCCCAAGATGTGGCAATAAGGTTTATGTGGGAAAGAGAAATTATTATTGTTCAGGAAGTGATTGCAGTTTTACTTTATGGAAAAATAACCGATTTTTTGAGAGTCAGGGAAAAATACTTGATGAAGCAACTGTCAGGAAGCTGCTGAGTGAGAAGCAGGTGCATTTCAAAGATCTGGTATCAGAGAAAACAAAAAGGAAGTATGAAGCAACTATAAAGATGGAGGTTTCAGAAACCGGAAATCCAAAGTTTCAGTTGATTTTCCCGGAACGGAAGAAAGGAAAAAAGAATGAAGAATAAAAAAAATATGAGAAGATTTTTGTCGGGATTCTTGGCAATGCTTACAGTGTTATCTACAATTCTATCTCCAATACTGTCCTATGCGGCAGATGTAGTGCCAGAAGAGCCACCGTTATACGAAAAGGTAAAAAATGAACTTGATGCAGATGAGGTGGTAAAAGCAAAAGATCTGGAACTGGAAACAGGCAGTATTTTTGAAGTGGAGAAAGATTTTACCGGACTGGAAATACCAGATGAAAAAAAGGTGAAGATCACTTTCCATGAGGCAAAAAATGAGGAAAAGCAGGACTTTACAACAGATTACGAAGATACATACAAAGCTGTTTATTATGTAGAGCCAGTAAGTGGCCACCCAATTTATCAGATCAATCGTAAGCTGATTGTAAAGGAAGCGGTGGTGCAGGTTGCTGAATCTGAGAATCAGGAATCTGTAAGCAACCAGGAAGATGAGAATGAAGCAGAAGGCGAGGAACCAGCCATAGGCACTGCAGAGAGTGAAGAACCTGTGCAGGATGAGGTAAATGTAGAAATTCCGTCAGAGGATAAAATCTATGAAGAAGTAACTCCGACAGAAATTCCGGTTGAGGAAGAGCCAATAGATACACCAATCCCGGAAAATCCGTCTGAGGAAGTTTCAACAGAAGACCCTGCCATAGATGATAATCCGGATACAGACAGCACATTTGAAGAAATTACAGATACAGATCCGGAAGAAATGCCAGAGGCGACAGACGACTCTTTTACAGATGGAACAGAGAAAACAGAAGATGCAGATGGAAATTATCAGGTAAATATTGTTCGTGGAGAGGAATTTCATATTGAGCTGAACCATGAAGATGGACAGTATCAGCCAGGAGAAACCGTTGTTTTTTCCGGAGATATGCCGCAAGGCAGCTTAATTGCAGTAGGAACAACAAAAGTACAGGCAAACCAGACAGAGAATACAGAAGATTTATTGTATTCTGAGGTGACTTATCACGAAGAATCGGATAAATTCAGTTTTGAAATGCCAGCAGATGACATTGATCTAAGTGTTTCCATGGATCAGGCAGAAAACGGTATCATGTTACTTGCAACCGATACTCCATGGGATGATGCAACAAATATTGAAGCAAATAAATATTACTATTATTCAGATGGCCAGCTTCATCCGTTTGATACAGTTATGGGACAGGGTGGAAATGACAGCTACAAATATGTTCGTTACAAAGCAGGCGGAAAGACTTATACAGTAAATGCGTATTGTATGCAGCACTCCATGCAGTCACCTCCAAGTGGGACAACATATAAAAATATGGTTGAACTGGATGAAGGCGGAGATGATAAATATTTGAGAAAAGCCTTATTCTATGGATATGGCGGTCCAGGATGGGGACATACATTCAATGGATATAATGTAAAATCCATTATGGAAAAATATGGATGCAGTTCTGAGACAAGAGCCATGCAGCATTACCTGGTTGACTATTTATATGATGGCGAATCCGGATTTGGAGGTGCGCTTTCTACAACCGCTAAAAATATGCTGAAAGAGATTAAAGCAGCTCTTGCTAAAATGCCTGATCCGACAGCAATGAAACTTCTTCCAGGACTTTCCGTTAATGCAACGGGAAAGGAAACAGAAAGTTTTACCTGGAAGGCAAATGAAGCATTTACCATTACCATTCATCTGGAGAACGGAGTAAGCCTTGTTAATGAAACCACAGGAAAAACGGCATCTGGAAATGTCACTGTAAAGGGTGGAGAGAAATTCCATCTTGTAGCTACAACAGCCAATATGGGCAGTCTGAAAGGAAAGTATGCGATTACATCTAATTTCCCTTTGGATTTCCATGCAATGCTCTTAAAATTGGAGAGTTCACAGGACATTGGTTTTGGCTACTATACAGATTCCTCTGACCTGCAGATTACAGTTGACTGGCCGGAAGAAGCAGTTATTGAAATTACAAAGAAAGATGGAGATACTGGAAAAAATCTAGCTGGAGCCGTGTATGGGGTATATAGTGATAACGCCTGCACAAAGCTGATTGCTAAAATGCCGCCAACAGACAGCAATGGTTCTTCACGTGTAACTCTTACTAAGACACAGGATACAGTTTACTTAAAGGAAATTACAGCACCAGAAGGTTATGTTGTCCAGGCTTCCTCTTATGGAGTGAAATTAGTAGTTGGCAGTACGACCAAACAGACTGTAACGGACAAAGAGCAGAAAGGAAATCTGACCGTTTATAAAGAGGGAGAAGTTTTTGTAGGAGCTGTATCTGATGAAAATGGAACTTCATTCCAGTATGAGAAACGCCGTCAGAAAGGAGCCGTTTATAACGTATATGCTGCCGAGGATATTGTAACAGCAGGTGGAAAAACAGTTTACAAAAAAGGCGCAGAAGTAGCGAAAAATCTGATCACAGGTGAGAACGGTTCTGTAACGGTAAAGAATCTTCCGCTTGGAAGCTATAATGTAACAGAAGCACAGGCCCCGGAAAATTTTTATAATGCAAAAGAAACAAAAAAAGTAACCATTTCTTATGCAGGGCAGACTGCAGAAGCGGCTTTCTCAGAGACTACCTTTACAAATGACCGTCAGAAAGCAGTGGTGCAGGTGATAAAGAAAGACAAAGATACTGAAAATACACTATCCGGAGGGCATTTTGCTCTGTTTGCAGCGCAGGATATGAAAACTGTGGATGGAAAAGTAGCGGTAAAAAAAGATGCTCTGATTGAGACTGCAATTACTGGTACTGATGGAAAAGCAGCATTTAAAGCAGATCTTCCAGTGGGATTTTCTTATTATGTAAAAGAAGTCCAGGCTCCGGCTGGTTATGTCAGAAATGAGAAAGATACTTATTCTTTCCAGTTCAGTTATACCAATGATGAACAGGCAAAAATTTCTTTCAGTCATACTTTTGTGAATGACAGGGTCAGTGCTGCAATCTCTTTGAATAAAAAAGATGCCGAGACAAAAGAAAATAAGGCACA
>OHAE01000784.1_pt1 | contig 27543 bp, 25 predicted proteins | sample 1577061 | NCBI WGS metagenome assembly OHAE01 (sample SAMEA3541535, study PRJEB24748) | human gut metagenome | biome: human gut; feature: human-associated habitat; material: faeces | place: China | collected 2012
TTTGATGGGCAGGCTAAGCGCCTTTTGTATTCAGGCCAAACTTGGAAGTCCTATGTGGGCATCCTGCAGAGGATGCCCAAGCCGGGCTCATTTGCGAGCATAGCCTGCACATTAAGCGAGCACCTTAGAGCCCGGCCGAAGCACCTCCATCTCTAAGGGGCTCTCGCTTACCGGTATCCTCAGCAGGTGAAATGATCCATCAGTATGGAGGCCCTTGGAGAATGACCGCATATTCGCGCCTCACTTTTCCAATGTTTTCTTCGCATTCTTGCAGAACCGGTCAACAATGCGGTCATAGAGGGCGGTGGGATTGCTCTCAGACCCCCGGACCCGGCTGTCTTCACTGGTGGCTACCAGTTTCCCGGTCTTCACGTCGTACCATTCAAAGGTGACTGCCACCGAGGCACAGGGCACGTAGTAGGAGGGCACGTATTCCGGATAGGTCTCGGTGCGGTAGAATTCATGCCAGTGTCCATCCCTGTCCCGCCAGGCGTCCCGCACTTCCACGTCCCGCCATTCCGTATGGGCCGGAACCAGGTAAGAATCTACCTGCCACAGGGTGAGCTTCGGATAGATATAGATATCCGCTCCCCCATCTGCCGCTTCTTTCGGCACAATGGACGGAGCCTTATCTTTCACTTCCGTAGAGACCGCTTCTGTTTCCAATGTCCCCGGAGTCTCTGCTTCCGGCTGGGCTGCCTGGACTTTGGGCCCTTTGATTTTAGATACTCTCCTGTAGAAATCTTCTTTCAGTTTCATATCCCTGGCTGCGCTGGTGATTCCGGACTCTGACGTGTCTATGGCATCGATATAAACGGCTTTTACGCTTTTGAAATCGTAGGTGCTGTCTTCCCAGGATGTGTAGTCTGCATAGGCCATGGGCAGTGAAAAGAACAGAAAGATGGCTGCCATAAAGGCTATGATTGATTTTTTCATAAGGTCTCCTTTCCTCTCCCTGCCCCTATTGTACCATGGACCGGAATGTAAAAAAATCCGTACCCAATCAATGGGTACGGATTTTTTATGGACCTTATCAGAGGCTGTTTGTTGCTTTCAGCCGGGTGATGGCACGGAGAAGAGCCAGTCTTGCCCTTTCCACGTCGAGATCTTCTTCGTGGCGGGCCAGTCTTTCTTCAGCGCGCTTCTTAGCGGCCTGGGCACGGGCTACATCAATGTTTTCCGCCAGTTCAGCCAGCGGGGCAATCACATTGACCTTGCTGTTTTTGGTTTCAAGGAATCCGCCAAATACAGCAATCCGTTCCTCTTTGTCTGCTTTTTTCACGCGTACTACGCACATTTCAAGAGCAGCAGCCAGGGGAAGGTGCCGTTTCATGACAGCAAATTCGCCGTCTTCTGCACGGGCAACCACCATGTCTACGCCGTCATCTTTGTAGATGGCGCCGTCCGGACTGATGACTTCCACATGCATAGGATTCGTAAGGGTATCAGCCATGGCTTATTCCCCTTTCTTCATCTTTTCAGCCTTTTCGATTGCTTCATCAATGGTTCCTACCATGTAGAATGCACCTTCCGGAAGGTCATCGTGTTCGCCTGCAAGGATTTCCTTGAAGCCGCGGATGGTTTCTTTCAGAGGTACATATCTTCCCGGGGAGCCTGTGAACTGTTCAGCTACGAAGAATGGCTGAGACAGGAATCTCTGAATCTTTCTGGCACGAGCAACGATCAGCTTATCATCGTCGGAAAGTTCTTCCATACCGAGGATGGCGATGATATCCTGCAGTTCTTTGTAACGCTGCAGAATAGCCTGTACGCCGCGGGCCACTTCATAGTGTTCCTTACCGAGGACGTTGGGGTCCAGGATACGGGAGGTGGAGTCCAGCGGATCTACGGCCGGATAAATACCGAGTTCTGCAATGGAACGGTTCAGTACGGTGGTAGCATCCAGGTGGGTGAATACGCCTGCCGGAGCCGGGTCGGTGAGGTCATCGGCCGGTACATAGACAGCCTGTACAGAGGTAATGGAGCCTTCCTTGGTGGAAGTGATTCGTTCCTGCAGTTCGCCGATATCGGTAGCCAGGGTTGGCTGGTAGCCTACGGCGGATGGCATACGGCCGAGCAGTGCGGATACTTCGGAGCCTGCCTGTACGAAACGGAAAATGTTATCTACGAAGAGAAGTACGTCCTGATGTTCTTTATCACGGAAGTATTCAGCCATGGTCAGACCGGTGAGGGCAACTCTCATACGAGCTCCCGGCGGTTCGTTCATCTGGCCGTATACCAGGGCAACCTTATTGAGGACGCCGGAGTCTTTCATTTCGCCCCAGAGATCGTTGCCTTCACGGGTTCTTTCGCCTACGCCGCAGAATACGGAGCAGCCGTTGTGTTCAGATGCCACGTTGTGGATCAGTTCCTGAATCAGGACGGTTTTGCCTACGCCTGCACCGCCGAACAGACCTACCTTACCGCCTTTTGCGTATGGGCAGATGAGGTCGACGACTTTGATGCCGGTTTCGAAAATTTCAGCAGCCGGGGACTGGTCTTTGAAAGCCGGTGCCTGGCGGTGAATTGGCCAGAAGTCATCGGATTTAACCGGTGTGGGGTCCTTATCTACGGTCTGGCCTAATACGTTGAAAATACGTCCAAGGACGCCATCGCCTACCGGGGTAGCAATTGCACGGCCGGTGTCGACAGCTTTCATTCCACGTACCATGCCATCTGTGGAGCTCATGGCAACGGTGCGGACAACGCCGTCACCCAAGTGCTGCATGGTTTCACAGATAACATCTACAGGAACGCTGCCTTTTTCGTCTTTTACATGGATTGCATTATAGATGGCAGGAAGTTCTTTATCATCGTCAAAAGCGATATCGACAACGGCGCCGATGACCTGGACGACTTTACCTACCTGCATCTCCTGTTCATTTGCCATGAAGAAGCATTCCTCCTTGATTAGATTATGCGGGTTTATTCAAGCGCAGCTGCGCCGCCGACGATTTCGGAAATTTCGTTGGTAACCTGGGCCTGACGTGCTTTGTTGTACGAAAGGTTGAGGTCTGCGATTCTTTCGGTTGCGTTGTCGGTTGCAGCGGACATGGCAGCCATACGGCTTCCCAGTTCGGAAGCAGCAGACTGAAGCATGGCGTTATATACCTGCACCTGTACATATTCAGGAAGCAGTTTAGAGAGAACCTTGTTTGCGTCAGGGAGGAACATGTATTCATCGCTGGCAGCAGATTCTTCAGCTGCTCCTTCTGCCGCACCGTCATCGGGGGTTTCAATCGGCAGAAGCCGGTCGCACCGTACCTGCTGGCGGAGGGCAGTGATAAATTTCGTGTAAATAAGATAAACTTCATCCACATCTTCGTCAACGAAGTATTTCACCATTTCCTTGGCGATGTCAATGGAGTCCTGGGCGGATGGTTTATCAGAAAAGCCGAAATGGTAGGATGCCAGTTCGTAGCCACGGAATTTCAGGAAATTTCTTCCCTGTTTCCCACACATATAAATGCTGTAGCTGGCCGGATCCTTACCGGAGATTTCCTGTATGGTCCGCTTCATAACGTTGGAGTTATAAGCGCCGGCAAGGCCTTTATCAGAGCTGATAATGAGATAGCCGACCTTCTTCACCGGTCTCGTCGCAAGGAGGGGGCTGGTGAAGCCTGGGGTTACGGAAGAAGCCCGGCGCAGAAGTTCTCCGATTTTTTCAGCATAGGGACGGGAGCCGTTTGCCTTTTCTTCTGCTTTGCGCAGACGGGCAGCGGCTACCATCTTCATTGCTTTTGTGATCTGCTGGATGTTGGTGACAGACTTAATGCGCCCTTTTATATCACGCGTACTTTCCAATCAGATCACCCCTCTTTCTTTTCCGACTTTTCTTCAGATTCAGCTGCTTTATAGCGGTCTTTGAATTCAGCGATGGCATCTTTCAGTCTGGCTTCATTTTCGTCGGTCAGTTTCTTTGCCTTCTTGATGTCTTCGCCAACTTCCGGATGGCTGCTGTGCATGAAATCAATGAACTTGTGTTCAAAGTCCACGACCTGGCTGACTTCGATGTCGTCCAGGGCACCTTTAACAGCGATGTAGATAGCCAGTACCTGGTCTTCGACGGGGTACGGGGTGTACTGTGGCTGTTTCAGGATTTCCGTGGTTCTCTGGCCGCGGTCAATCTGTGCCTTTGTAGCGGGATCCAGGTCAGAACCGAACTGTGCGAATGCTGCCAGTTCGCGGTACTGGGCGAGGTCCAGACGGAGGGTGCCGGCAACCTGCTTCATGGCTTTAATCTGGGCAGCGCCGCCTACACGGGATACGGAGAGGCCGACGTTGATAGCCGGACGTACGCCGGAATAGAACAGGCCGGTTTCCAGATAAATCTGGCCATCGGTAATGGAAATAACGTTGGTAGGAATGTATGCACCTACGTCGCCTGCCAGGGTTTCGATAATCGGCAGTGCGGTGATGGAACCGCCGCCCAGGTCATCGGAGAGACGGGCTGCGCGTTCCAGCAGTCTGGAGTGCAGGTAGAATACATCGCCCGGATATGCTTCACGTCCCGGTGGACGACGAAGCAGAAGGGACATTGCACGGTATGCTACAGCGTGCTTGGAGAGGTCATCATAAATGATGAGGACATCTTTGCCCTGGTGCATGAAGTATTCTGCAATGGATACGCCGGAATAAGGAGCCAGGTACTGCATTGGAGAACCTTCGGATGCGCCTGCATGGACGATGATGGAGTAATCCATGGCACCGGCAGATTTCAGTCTGTCGTATACACGAACTACGTTGGAGTTCTTCTGGCCGATGGATACATAAATACAAATTACGTTCTGACCCTTCTGGTTCAGAATGGTATCGATACCGATAGCTGTTTTACCGGTACCACGGTCGCCAATGATCAGTTCGCGCTGGCCGCGTCCGATCGGGACCATGGAGTCGATAGATTTCAGACCTGTCTGCAGGGGGACATTAACCGGCTGTCTGTCGGCAATTCCCGGTGCCTTGATTTCAATGTCGCGGAATTCTTTGGTCTTGATTTCGCCTTTACCATCAATTGGCTGGCCCAGTGCATTGACAACGCGTCCGATGACTGCGTCGCCTACCGGTACCTGCATCAGGCGGCCTGTTCTCTTGACAGTATCGCCTTCCTTAATGGTTTCGGAATGACCCAGGAGTACGGCACCTACGTTGCTTTCTTCCAGGTTCAGGGCCATGCCGTAAACGCCGTGCGGCAGTTCAAGCAGTTCGCCGGCCATGCAGTTCTGCAGGCCATAGATATGGGCAATGCCGTCGCCGACTTCAAGAACCGTACCAACTTCATCGACATTGAGGTCTACTTTGTAGTTTTCAATCTGTTTTTTAATGACAGATGTAATTTCATCTGAACTGATTTTCATTTCCTATAAGTCACCTCAATTATTGCATCATTTTCGCTTTCAGTGTATCCAGCTGACGGGCAACGGAACCATCGATAAGACGGTCCCCCACCTGGACGGTAAAGCCGCCAATGAGAGCTGTATCCACTTTCTGCTTCAGGATAATCTTCTTTCCGGTAATATCGGCAAGCTTATCCTTCAGCGCTTCAGCCTGGGATTTGCTGAGCGGAAGAGCAGATGTTACAACTGCTTCTTCTACACCCATGCCTTCATGAGCCATGGCCACGTAGTAGTCGACCATCATCGGGAATACTTCGAAACGGTCTTTGTCCATAACCACATAGCAGAATTGCAGGACAACCGGCTGCACCTTGTCTGCAAATAATTTCTTTAACGTATCTTTCTTGACATCCCTGTGAAGCAGAGGATGATTCAGAAAATCCTTGAGGTTCTGATTCTTACGGATAGCATCCGCAATCAGCACCAGGTCTTCTTCTGTCTGTTTCAGGCTGTTCTGTTCGGCAGCGATTTCATAGATAGCACGTCCGTACTTTTTTGCAAGGATTACGTTCTTATCCATGATTACTTACCTGCTTTGCGGGCACCCAGCTTGGCGATGCTTTCCGCAATGAGCCGGTCATTGGTTTCCGGCGTCATGTTTTTGCTGATGATCTTAGCTGCAATATCGCAGGAAAGGGCAGCAACCTGAGATTTCAAATCATCAAGAGCATCCTTGCGTTCTCTTTCAATCTGTTTGGCTGCGTTGTCTTTTTCCTTTTCAATCGCATCATGGGCTTCTTTAATCTGGGCATCTGCCTGGGCTTTGGCTTCCTTCACTGCCTTGTCGACAATTTCCTGGGCCTTAGCCTGTGCATCGCGGAGCTGTTCTTCATAGGATTCTTTCAGCTTTTCAGCGTCTGCCTTGGATGCGGCAGCGGAATCCAGGTCATTCTTAATGCGGTTCTTACGTTCGTCGAGAACTTTCAGTACCGGCTTGTAGCAGAAATGGCCGAGAATTGCACACAGAATAACGAAGTTGATGATCTGAATCAGCAGTGTACCATTTAATTCTACCAATTCGATCCCTCCTTAAGGTAATATTATTGGCTAATATTATTTAAGGAATGGGTTAGCGAATACGAGAACCAGAGCGATAACGATAGCAATAATCGGGATAGATTCGATAAGGCCGATAGCAACGAGCATGTTGGTGAACAGCTTGCCTGCCATTTCCGGCTGGCGGGTCATGCCTTCGAGAGCATGGGAAGCAGCTTTGGAATCGGAGAATGCAGCTGCGATAGCAGCGAGGCCAGCGATAATTGCTGCTGCAATAAGGGAATACTGTGCGACGATTGTCTGATCCATAATAATAATTCCTCCTGAGAATCACTTAAAATTTTTTCCGGATGCGGTCGGTGCCGATGTTTACCAGCCGTTTGGACGGACGGTGCCGTGCCGTTTAATAAAGAGCGGCGCTCTGCTCCACCGGAATCAAAGGCTTTCCTTCATGTACACGGAAGCAAGGGTGGTGAAAATGTATGCCTGGACCGCACCGACAAACAAGCTGAAGGCAATCCAGATCATAGGTACGAACCACGGGCAGAGGAAATACAGAATTTCCAGCAGGATTTCACCGGCCAGGATGTTGCCGAATAGACGCATAGCCAGCGTAACCGGCCTTGCAATCTCTTCGATCAGGTTCATCAGAACGAATACCGGGAACGGTTCAAAGAAGTGCTTCAGCCAATGTCCTACGCCCTTATTCTTGATGAAATAGAAGTGAAGGAGCAGGGAGCTGGCGATGGCCAGGCCCAGCGTGGTATTCACATCATTGGTTGGAGACGCTGTCAGGTGTTCTGTCGGCAGAAGGCCGATCTGGTTCGCAGTAAAGATGAACAGGAAAAACGTCAGAAGGATATTGACGATCTGGCGGTATTTCGGTCCCAGGTTGCTGTCGAACTGGTTGCACAGACCTTCGATGAGCCATTCAATCATGTTCTGCCAGCCGCCGGGAATCAGTTTCCTGCCCCTGGTAGCAGCAAAGACACAGATGAAAACGATAAGGGCTGTAAGCCATGTAGTGAAAATCGTGTCCATGTTGACAGACATGCCGAAAAGCTGCTCTACCGCATGGGTACCTGTGTGCAGATGCATAATCTCACCCCCTCTCTCTTACAAGGATGTCAAGAAAAGATTCTATTCCTTAATTAAACCGACCAGACGCTCCACAAGGCTCGCCATGGGCAGTGTAAGTAAGCCACCTAAAAAGGCAAGTATATCCAGCGGGCTGAAAATGACCGCAAGGGCAGCGAGTATTTCCAGAATGAACCGCATGGTAGTAAAGATAAATAGATGCTGTCCGATAAATTCCGGCTCCCTTTCAGCTTTGACCCACTGGTTAAACTTGACCAGAAGAAATTTATAGAAAAGTATATGAAAGAGGGTCCCCAGAGCCCAGGCAAGGCCATAGGTCCATCCTTTCCAGACGAAGAGAATCACTGTTCCCAGAACACAAAAAACCAGCAGATATTTTGTAATACGAACTGCATAATTTGGAAATGTGAGATCAAATTTCATGCTATTTCTTTCCCAAAATCTGTTTGATTACAGAATACATACCGGAAGCGGCCCCGATGATGGAAAACGCAATGACACCGATGGGCGAAGTGCCGAAAAACTCATCGTACTTCACGCCCAGCCAGATGCCGATGCCAATGGAAACGAGAATCGTAAGACCAGCTCCTGATGCCACCGCAATGCTGTGCAGCGGGTTGAAATCATCGGCCGGCGCTTTCTTCCTGTCCTTTCCCTTTTCCATGTCCCCTCTCCATCATTTGCATTTACAAAAATGGGCACGTTAAACACAAATTGCATTTATACTGCTACAGTATACCATACCGATTGTCACTTGGCTATAAATTTAGTAGGTTTTTTGTCACTGATTCCTTCAATCCACAAAAGAGCATCCACGATACGCTCGGCAGACTTGCCATCGCCGTAGGGGTTCACCGCTTCAGCCATGGACTTGTATTCCTTTTCATCGGTGAGAAGTTTATAGGCCGTCTCAAAGACCCTTTCCTCATCGGTGCCTACGAGCCGTACGGTGCCGGCTTCCACGGCCTCCGGCCTCTCTGTGGTATCCCGGAGCACGAGGACCGGCTTGCCAAGGCTCGGCGCTTCTTCCTGGATTCCGCCGGAATCGGTGAGGACGATGGCACTCTTTGCCATGAGGTTTGTGAAGGGTTCATATTCCATCGGTTCCACCAGGTGGATACCCGGTACCCCTTCCAGTTCTTCCGAAACCGCTTCACGGACGAGAGGATTCCGGTGAACCGGAAATACCACTTCCGTATCCGGCACCGCTTCCACCAGCCGGCGGAGAGCCCTGTACACATGGTGCATGGGATCCCCCAGATTTTCCCTGCGGTGGGTGGTGACAAGGATGACCCGCTTATGTTCCTCGATGGATTCGATTTCCGGATCCTCGAAATGGTAGTCCTTCTTCACCGTATGGAGAAGGGCATCGATGACCGTATTGCCTACGACGAAAATGGAGCTGTCCTTCTTGTTTTCCCGGAGCAGGTTCTGTCGTGCTGTCTCCGTGGGAGCAAAGTTCACATTGGCCAGGACACCGGTAAGCTGGCGGTTTGCTTCTTCCGGATAGGGAGAAAGGAGATTTCCCGTCCGAAGACCTGCTTCCACATGGCCCACTTTAATCTGCTGGTAAAAAGCAGCCAGGGCTGCGGTAAAGGTGGTGGTGGTATCGCCATGGACCAGTACGTAGTCCGGTTTTTCCCGTTTCAGCACCTCTTCCAGGCCCCGGAGCACCCGGGCTGTGATGTCATAGAGGGTCTGTCCGCTCTTCATGATATCCAGGTCGTAGTCCACAGGAAGCTTGAAGAGGTCCACCACCTGGTCCAGCATTTCCCGATGCTGGGCAGTGAGGCATACCTTCGTCTCGATTTCCCTGTGCTTCAGCAGTTCCTTCACCACCGGCGCCATCTTGATAGCTTCCGGCCGGGTACCAAAAATCGTCATTACTTTCATAATTGATTCCTCTCTTTATATAGATATATATTTGGGAATGCATAGTCAACAGGTGAAGGAGAAAATCCGTTAATGAGGAATTAGGAATGAGGAATGAGGAATGGTGGTGCGGCGCATCAGATTGAGAAAGCGCCGCAAATTATATATTTTGCGGCTTTGCCGCTGGATACAAATCTTCGTGCCGCTCTATAATTTTGATGCGGCACACAATCATTTCTAATTCCTAATTCCTCATTCCTGATTAGTTCTCCTCTCTTTCCCGGTGACTCATTTTTTCTCGTCTTTCTTATCCTTCCCTTTCTTTTCCTTTTCTTTCTGGTGTTCCATCTGGTAGGGGGAAGGAACGATTTCCTTCATGACTCCCAGTTTCCTTGCCCAGAGGATGAAAAGTATAAGGGCTGCCGCCACGATGATAATGCCTACCAGGGTCCGGAGGTGAATAACTACGAGGGCCACGCAGGAGAAAAAGGCGGTGAGTGCATACATGATGAGCACCACCTGTTTCTGGTTCAGTCCCTTCGCCAGGAGCCGATGGTGGAGGTGGTTCTTATCCGGTGAAAAGATCGGCACACCGCTGGACTTCCTGCGGATAATGGCGAGGAAGGTATCCGTAATGGGCACCGCCAGCGCCACCAGCGGCACGATGAGCACAGCAGCAGCAGCGGTCTTCATGGACCCCATCACCGACACGGAAGCGATGATATAGCCAAGGAACATGGACCCCGTATCGCCCATGAAAATCTTGGCGGGATTGAAATTATACTGGAGAAATGCCAGGCAGGCACCGGTCATGGCTACCATGGCCGCCGCCGCTGTCCACTGGCCCATCTGGAACGCCAGGAGCGCAATGGCAATGGAAGCAATGGTGGCAATGCCTGCCGCCAGACCATCCAGGCCATCGATAAGGTTCACCGTATTGATGAAACCGATAATCCAGAAAATGGTGAGGGGCAGGGAAATGATTTCCGGAAGATACACAATACCCAGCCGGGGAATGTGAATCCAATCGATGTTGATATTGAAAATAACCACCGGAATAGCAGCCGCAATGATCTGCCCCAGCAGTTTCACCTTCGGCGGAAGGGAAACCACATCATCCGCAATTCCCACGATAATGAGGAACGTGGCCCCTGCCATAATGCCCACCATTTCATAGGTAAAGCCGATGGTGGCAATGACCGATACCATGAATCCCGCATAAATAGCAAGACCTCCCAGCCGGGGAATCAGTCCATGATGGACCTTCCTTGCATCCGGCTTATCCACGGCGCCGATGCGGATGGCCAGGTTTTTCACCACCGGCGTCAGTACGAATGTGACCACCAGGGCAGTGAGAAACGTGAACGCGTAGGCGAACAACGTAACACCTCCTAAAAAAGACAACACTTTTAAGCTATTTTATCACATCAGGCAATGAGGGAAAAGTAGAGAGGTATGGTTGGGACAGCAGCCCTCGGTTGGCGTTCGGCTGGAACCGGTGAAAAAGTGAGGAGTGAGGAGTGGTGGTGCGGCGCATCAAAATATTAGAGCGCCGCAATTATATACCTGTTCTTCGGCGAAGCCGCCGAATTGCGAGTTACCCAAAGATCCGACATGATCAGAGGCTCAACTGCCATCGGTAACATCTGCTGCTGAAGGCCACGTTATATAAGGAAGACCCCTCTCTTCAGGCGAAGCCCCACAGGCTGACCAGTTTTTCTGGCAGCGAACAGCTGGAAGCCCCGTTCGTTCGCATATAAACGCAGTCACACCGGTGCCACAGGCTGTTCCGCTCAAGGCTCAAGGCTAAAAGCTAAAAGCCCCATCCCTGCGCACACACCCAACCACAAACGTCGTATCCGCCATGCCCCATTTTATGCTATGATGGAATCAATATGACACAATGAACTAAGGAGGAACCTGATTTGAGTAAACCAATTGCTGCCGTCACCGCCGATACACTGCTGGCGGATATGAAACCGATCAACCAGAAAATGGCGGACTATGCCCCCCGTCCACTCCTCAACGCCCTGGGACGGGCAGGTATACTGCCTATCGTCATCGCCTACGATGACTATGCGGACCCCGAAGAATTCGCAGATACCTTCGACGCCCCGGTTCTTCCCGGCGGACCGAACCCATCTCCCCGTTTCTACGGGGAAGAACCGCTGTGGTGCATCGGGCCCACCTATGACAAGCGGGATACCTTCGAAATCGCCCTCATCAAGACCTGCCTGAAGAGGGGCAAACCGATCCTCGGCATCTGCCGGGGCATGCAGATCCTGAACGTGACCCTGGGCGGCACCCTTTGGCAGGACATGGCAGCCCAGAACCCAAAGGCCTTCATCCAGCACATGCAGAAAGCACCGGGCAATATAGCCACCCACTACGTGGACATAGAAAAAGAGAGCCGCCTCCACAGCATTCTGGGAGACGGACTCTACGTGAATTCCCGTCACCGGGAGGGCATCAAGAAACTGGCCCCCTCCCTCACCGCTGCTGCCCGCGCCAAAGACGGCGTCATCGAAGCCGTGGAAAGCCGGGATAACGACCTCGTCGCCGCTGTCCAGTGGCATCCGGAAAATATGGACCCTGCCCTCATGGACCCCCGGTTCCACGCCTTCGCAGACAGGATCATACGGTATAAATAAATTAGGAGTTAGGAATTAGGAATGGTTGTGGCGGCGCACAGTTCATATAGCGCCGCCTTTTTATGATGTCCGAAAGGCTGTCCTGCTATTGGTTATCTCATTTATAAGAAAGTACCGTAAGCGAGTGCTCCCTTCCCTTTAACGTCATTTCGAGCGGTGGTACGCGACGGAATGAAGATGATTGTAAAAACAGTATGTGAGAGAGAGCCCCGAAATCTCCCAGATAAATGCCTGTGACGGTGTTACAACGGAGACACTGCAAAGGAAGAGGGCTGAAGGGTAACGGCCGGACCCTGAAAGGATGGGCCTTTCACGGGCTGGTCAAATCAGGCGGCAAAGCCGCAGTTTAGATTCATAAGGCGGCGCTTTCCAATTTGTGCGCCGCCACCACCATTCCTCATTCCTCATTCCTAATTAACACAGATACTCTCTTCAGCAATTTGTGTACAAAACTCTCTTACATACAAGAAAAAGCGGCCTTCCGGCCGCTTTTTCTGTGAGAGTGTAAAACAAAAGGAGATAAAGGAGTGTTTCCTGCCCATTGGCAGGAATCTGTTGTGAAGGCAGTGTCTGTGTCACTGTCTTCAACTGTATTATATCATAATCCCTTTATTTTGAAAATACCTCTCAATTAGAAAATCGCATAAAAAAACGCCATCCATCGATGGCGTTTTTCTTTTATCATGCCATATCAATATTCTTCATGATACGGCGGAGCACGCCTTTGAAGATCTGCATATCGTTTTCAGAGATACCTTCATAGAAGGATTCGTCCAGGTCCCGGGATGCTTCTCGGCTGGCCTGCTCTACCTGCTTTGCCTTGTCCGTCAGGAAGAGCCGGTATTTACGGGCATCATCGGGCACCCGTTCCTTGCGGACCAGGCCCTTTTCAATCATGGATTTCACCATCACCGTAATGGTGGGGTTTGTGAGGTGCAGATGTTCTTCCAGCGTCTTCTGGGTGACCACATCTTTCTTATGGGTGGACAGGTAAGCGATGATCAGGGACTGCCGGGCAGTGAGGCCGAATTTCTTCATAATGCCGGACTGCTTGAGCAGCATTTTCTTATGGGCCTGCCCCAGGTTGTAGGTCAGTCCCAGTTTATCACTTTCTTTCAAATCCTCCGGTTTTAAGTGGATCTGTCTCTTCATGTTTCTCACCTTACTATGCACGAATAAAACTTACTGATTCCATTCCTTTTCGAGAATCAGGAAAGTCCGGTTCCCTGCTCCAACAGGTCTCTCACCGCCTGCCGGAAGGTGGGCTTTTGTTTTCCGTTAACAAAAAGGATTTTCCCCTTTTGCCCCTTGAACCTTCCTTTCTTAAACCTTACCAAGCTATAAAGCCTAAATGTTATATTTCCTATATTATACTACAAGACCTCAGCAGGAATCAAAATAAACTATGTTGGAAAATAGAAATTTATTTACCTTTTACTGTTGGCCGGGCGGTAACTTCTTCTACATTTCCCGAAGAAGCAGGAAGCAGGGATACCGGCAGTTTCCCTTTGTCCTCCGAGATTTCCCATTTGTCATCGCCCGTGATTTCACCGCGGTAGTGGTGTTCGCCCATGGTGATCAGGAAGTAGATATGGCCCATGCTTTCCCGGCGGACCACGGAGAAGGCATCATTGTCCACGTGGCAGCTCCCTTTCCAAACGACTCCCATGTTCTGCCGGATGGTCAGTGTCATCACGTGGTTTTCTGATTTCATCTCAAATTCCGTAAGCCGGCCGAAGCCATCATTGAAGTACAGGGACGACTGGGACTCATGGTTCATCCCATCTGTAGAAAAGGCGGAGGAATAGACCGATGTGTAGTGGATTTCACTATTTTCTTCATCCGGCAGGGAACCGGCAGCTTCGCCAGCCGCTCCGACCACTGCCGGCAGCAGGCAGAGGGCCAGTACAATTCCTCCCATGAAACGGCAATTCATAAATACAACCCCCGTTTTTATGCAGAAATCAAGTATTAAATCTATACATTTTTATTATAATTCAATTTTCTGAAGAAATAAAGAACAGGAGAAACCGCTGCTGACGGTCCCTCCTGCCCTGTAAAGTCTTTCTGTTTACGCTTTTTCTATAGTATGGTATAGACAGTTTCTATAAGTGAAGATCAGAATGTGAGACGCATCTGGTACCATACCACATGGCCGTGGGTAGATTCTGACACTCCCTCATTCACAAATCCGAATTTGGCATAGTAATGAACCAGCCGGTCTTTGCAGGTGAGGACGATGCCCTTCTTTCCCTCTTTCTTCGCCTGGGCCTTGAAGGCTTCGATAAGCCGGCCGGCGCATCCTTCCCGGCGGCAGGAAGGGATGGTATTCAGGCCGAAAATCATCTGCCATGGGCCATTCTCTTTATGGAGGGAAGCCTTTTCATACATTTCATCGGTGAGATCCTTCTCATCAGTAGTCATACCGTCAATGAAACCCACCAGCTTTCCGTCTCTGTAAAGAAGGAGGAAGTGGTTCGGATACACCGAGAGACGGTCCCTGATTTCCTCTGCCGTAGCAGCTTCCGCCTTGGGAAAGCATTCCGCCTCCACCGCTGCCAGTGCTTTGGCATCGTCTATATTTCCCTGTCTGATTCTGTACTCCATTTCATTGCCTCCTATATATGAATATGGCAGTCATGCACTGTCTGCCGTACATTATAACATATATAATTACGAGACATTTATGAACCGGTCATCAGCAAGTGTATGAGTATACGTGCAGACGGGCATTGAGCCTTTCGCCTCAGGCATCAGCCGCCACAGGACGGACGACTCCATATCCATGTCGCTCTCGCTCCCGACCATCCCATCTATAGGCCGGTCTCACTCCACCTTTCTAAAATCGATGGAGCCTGCCTTTGGTTCCATGGGAAGGTGGAAACCGGCGATGCGGCCCCGATCATCGGCGTAGAAGGTGAGGGGAATGGTGTAGAGGTCCGTATCCTCCTTCACCCCATCCACCCGGAAGGTGTCATAGTAAAGATGGGTCATGGAAAGGCCCTTCACCGCCCGTTCATCCAGAAAGAAACGGCCCTCCTTTACGGTGACATGGAACCGGCCATAGCCAGGATTTTCATAGTCCCCCTCATAGGCTGCCATTTCATGGGACAGGGGTCCCTGGGCACTGCTTTCGGGAAGGCAGTGAAATTCCAGGTGGTGGTACATATCCTCCGGCGCATGGGTCTTCCCGGATTCTGTATACAGGCGGTACCAGTCTTCCTCTTTCCTTCCCAGAAAGGCGTCCAGGAGAAATCCCTGCACCCCAAAAATCATAGGATTATCGGGGGCATGGAGATTCTGGAGATAAACGGCGCCAGCGGAAAGGGAGGGAATATAGAACTGGAATGCACTGTACCCTTCGATTTTTCCCGTATGCTGCTGGACGATGGCTCCATGGTATTCCATGATCCGCCACCCGAAGCCGTAGCCCAGGCTCCTTCCCCCTTTCACATGGGGATAGTCCATGAGTATCTGGGGTGTATGCATTTCCAGGAAATCCGCCGGATAGAGGAGGTACTCATCGCCCACCTTTCCCCCATGGATGTGGAAACTGAGCCATTTCACCATGTCTTCGGCGGTGCTCATGACAGAGCCGCAGGGGCCGGCCTGGTCGATATTCCATCGGGGAATTTCACGGAGTCCCCGGTCCCAGCGGAAGGGCATGGCACAGTTATCCTGTCTTGCGGCATCATCCATAAGGCAGAAACTGCGGTCCATGTGAAGGGGCCGGAAGATTTCTTCTTCCACCAGGGTTTCCCACTTCTTTCCTGTCACCGCTTCCAGAATGCCGCCGATGGCGGCGTACATGACATTGCTGTACTGGGCCTCCGTACGGAAGGGACGGTTCGGTTCCAGGTATTTCAGCCGGGAAAGATACTCCGCCCGGGATATGGAATTGTCCGGCCATGCCCCATCGTGGCCGCCGACTCCGGTACGGTGGCACATCATGTCCCGGAGCGTCACCTGGGAAGAGGCCTTCTCATCCCACAGGGCAAAGCCGGGGATATACTCCGCCACCGGCTGGTCTATATCCAGGACTCCCTTTTCTGCCATTTTCATGACCACGAAGGAGGTCATGGATTTCGAGCAGGAACCGATGCCGCTGATGGTATCTGCCGTAAAGGGGTCTCCCTTTCTATTCCGCCATCCGAAGCTCATGGTTTCCCCGTGGTCCCCGTCGACGATGCCTATGGCCATGCCGGGAATGGAATAGTAAGCCATCATCTTCTCGATGAGATGGCGAAGATGTTCGTATTGGATAGATGTCATGGATGCCTCCCGGATTAGATTTGAGAGTTGAGGAAAGAGAGTTGAAGTCCAGCGGCTTCGCCGCCAAAGCACCCCAATCCTCCCTCTTTAGAGGGAAAAGTAAGCGAACTGCATTCGTAGGGAGCCGCAGGCGACTGAGAATGCAGTGAGACACTTTCATCGCTAAGGCGATCGGGGGGACCGCTTGCGGTGGGTGGGTGCCGATGGTATGGAGAGGATCCGGTTAGACCGACATCAGGGAACCCCCCTCCGTCGCCTTCGGCGCCACCCCCCCATAGATAGGGGAGGTCATCGAAAATAGCGGCTGCGCCGCAGGCTGGACATCTTTCCTGGTGGCCAGCGGCCAGCAAATAAAAGCCTCCGCTTGTTCGCATTCTGCTTAACCACACGTTACCCGGCCCACAGGGCCTATAGAGCTCAAGGCTAAAGGCTAAAAGCTCACAGCCCTCCCCCATTTGCACGCCACTTTGCCACACACGACTTCCCTATCCCAGGTCTGCAATTCGATGCGGTGGGATGAAGGTTTTCCCTATCATGGGGACTGCGGCGATGAGCTCCTTTGTATAGGGGTCCGCCGGATGGGTGAGGATGTGGTCAGAGGTGCCGATTTCCACAATCTTTCCCTTTTCCATCACCGCCGTGCGGTCGGAAATATACCGCACCACCACCAGGTTATGGGAAATGAAGAGGTACGTCAAGTGCAGCTGTTCCCGAAGGTCCATGAGAAGATTCAATACCTGGGCCTGTACGGATACGTCCAGGGCAGAGGTAGGTTCATCGAGGATGAGGATTTCCGGCCTCGTCATGAGGGCCCGGGCGATGGAGATGCGCTGCCGCTGGCCGCCGGAAAATTCATGGGGATACCGGTCCATGGCGCTCTTTCTGAGGCCCACCATTTCCAGCAGTTCTTCCGCCCGCTGCCGGCGATGGATTTCAGAAAACTCCCCCATCACCCGGGCCGGTTCCATGAGGATGTCCCCGATTTTCATGCGGGGCGACAGGGAAGAATAGGGGTCCTGGAAGACAATCTGTATTTTCTTTCGGATTTCCCGGACCTCCTTTTCTTTTGCATGGGAAATATCCCGGCCGTAGAGAAGGATTTCCCCGCTCGTGGGCTCTGCCAGGTGGATGATGAGGCTGGCCAGGGTAGATTTCCCGCAGCCCGACTCTCCCACGATGCCCAGGGACTCTCCCTTGGACAGGGTAAGGCTCACGCCGTCCAAGGCACGGATTTCTTTCGCCTTTCCCCAGAAGCTCCGGGTATGGAAGACCTTCGTCACATTTCGGATTTCCAAGAGTTCCATGTTATCCCTCCTCCGGATGGCAGCAATACACACAGTGATGGTTCCCCTTCTCCAGACAGGGGGGCAGCCCCTCCCGGCAGTCTGCCGCCGCCCGGCTGCAGCGGGGTGCAAAGCGGCATCCTCCCATCTTTTCCGACGGGTCCGGCACCATGCCGGGAATGGCAGCGAGCCGCTCATGGACTCCCTCTCCCGTGAATTTCGGCAGGGCTCCGATGAGGGCCTTCGTATAGGGATGGAGGGGACGGGACAGCACATCCTTCGCTTCGCCGGACTCCACGATATGGCCGGAATACATGACGGCGATGTGGTCGCAGAGTTCTGAAATCACGCCGAGGTCGTGGGAAATAAAGAGCACCGCCGTTCCCAGGTCCCGGCAGGCCTCTTTGATAAGGTACAGAATCTGGGCCTGCACCGTCACATCCAGGGCCGTGGTCGGTTCATCGGCGATGAGGAGCTTCGGCTTGCAGGACAGGGCGATGGCAATCATCACCCGCTGCCGCATGCCGCCGGACAGTTCATAGGGATAGGAATGGAGTACATCCTCCGCATTGCGGATATGGACCTCCTCCAGAAGGACCAGCGCCTTTTTCTCGGCCTCCTCCTTCCCCATCTTTTCATGGGTCCTAATGACGTCGGTCATCTGGGTGCCGATGGTGAAGACCGGGTTCAGGCAGGTCATGGGTTCCTGGAAGATCATGGACACATCCCGTCCCCGCACTTCTTCCATACTCTTTTCGCTGATGCCCAGGAGCTGGCGCCCCATGAGGCGGATGGAACCGCCCAGTTCCGCCTTGCCCCCACCGGGAAGGAGCCGGGTCACCGCAAAGGCGGTCATGGATTTCCCGCTGCCCGATTCTCCCACAAGGCCCAGGATTTTCCCTGCTCCCACCGTGAGATTCACATCGTGGAGGATGGGGACCTTTCCCTTCTTCGACGGCAGGGACAGGGAAAGATGTTCAATTTCCAATACATTTTCCATGGTCTCACTCTCCACTTCTGGGGTCCAGAATATCCCGGAGGCCATCGCCCAAAAGGTTGAACCCCATGACGGTGACCAGGATAAAGATGCCCGGGAACGCTGCATACCACCACTGGTCAATGGCATAGACCCGGGCTGTAGAAATCATGGCGCCCCACTCCGGCATAGGCGGCTGGGCACCGAGGCCGATGAAGCTCATGGAAGAAGCGATGAGGATGGCATCGCCGATGCCCAGGGTCATCTGCACCATAAGGGGCGACAGGCAGTTCGGCAGGATGTGGTGTACCACGATCCAGACAGGAGAGGCGCCGAAGGTTTTCGCCGCCTTCACATAGGGCTCCTCCTTCAGGGACAGCACCTGCCCCCGCATGAGCCGCACGTAGAGAGGAATCCGGACAATACACACCGCCAGCATGGTATTGAAGAGCCCCACTCCCAGGGCCGCCGTAAGGGCCAGAGCCAGCACCATGGAGGGGAAAGAAAGAACCATGTCCGTCACTGCCATGATGGCCCGGTCCACCCGGCCGCCGCAATAGCCGGAGACACTGCCGATGGCCACGCCGATAACCGCCGCAATGATGACGATGGAAAGGCCTACGGCGATGGAAATCCGGGCACCGTAGAGAATGCGGCTGAATATATCCCGCCCCATTTCATCGGTACCGAAGAGGTGGTGCACCGAAGGCGCCGCCAGACGGCCGGAAACGTTCATGAGATTCGGGTCCCAGGGGCTGATGAGGGGTGCCAGAAGACCCAGGAGAATGATGACAGCCACAATGACCATGCCCGCCAGGGTCAGCTTATTTTTCAGGAGAATATCCAGGGATTTCTTCAGGAACCCTTCCCGTTCCTCCCGGAGTTCTCCTTCCTTGGCTTCCGTCATTTGCCATCACCTCCGCTGATCTGGGGATTCAGGATGTTGTAAATCACATCCACCACCATATTGATCACCACATACCCCACGGACACCACCAGGGTAAATCCCATGATAGCCGGGAAATCGAGGTAGGCAATGGAGTCCATCACGTACTTTCCCATGCCCGGCCAGCCGAATATGGTTTCCGTAATCACCGCGCCCCCCAGGAGTTCACCGATGGTGAGGCCCGTAATGGTGACCGTGGGAATCAGGGCATTTTTCAGGGCGTAATGGTAAATGATGCGATGCTTCGGGATGCCGCAGGCCCGGGCCGTACGGATATAGTCCTGCTCCAGCACATCTACCATACCGCTCCGCACCTGCCGGGCAATGATGGCCAGCTGGGCGTAAGCCAGACACAGGGCCGGCAGCAGGAGATGGTGGATAGCGGAAAGAACCACATCCATATTTCCTGCAATGAGGCCATCAATCACGTAAAGTCCTGTCACCGGCGGCGGAGGCGTAATAAAGGGATCCAGCCTGCCGGAAGCCGGGAAGATGGGAATCACCTTGTAGAACAGGATGAGGCACACCACGCCGGACCAGAAGAGAGGGATAGACACACCCACCATGGAAATAACCCGGCAGATATGGTCCACCCAGCTGTCCCGGTGGACAGCGGAAAGGACACCGAGGAATATGCCAAAGAGTACGGCAATCACCATGGCCGCCAGCGTCAGTTCCAGGGTGGCCGGAAAATACCGGGCCAGCTCTCCGGACACCGGCATCTGGGTGCGGATGGAGACGCCCATGTTTCCACGGAAAAGGCCTTCCATATAAATGGCATACTGGGTAAGAATCGGCTTATCGAGGCCCAAAGACTGCCGGGCAGCCTCCAGGGTCTCCGGAGACGCATGGGGCCCCACCAGCATGCGGGCCGGGTCCCCGGGAATCACGTGGGAAATGCAGAAGGTGACAATGGACACACCGATAAAGACAAGGATGAGATGAAGGATTCTTTGAAATACAAAACGCCAGGAAATCATAGGCCCTCCTTGAAAAACACACCCCTGAAGAGATAGATGGAGACCGAGGTCGAGATCGAGGGTAACAGCGGCTGCGCCGGTAAAGCAGAGTTGAGAGTTGAGGTCCAGCGGCTGCGCCGTACAACCATTCCTCATTTCTAAATCCCCATTCCTCATTCACACCGAAGCGATTTAGAACCAGCCGTTCTCACTCCTTCGTCAGATGCTCGAAGTCGTACATGCTGTCCAGCATGGGGTTGTAGGCGAAGCCTTTGATATTGGCCCGCATGGGGGTCAGCACCTTTGTTTGGAACAGGAAGAGATACGGCGCATCGTCGAAGGCGATCTTCTGGACCTTCCTGTAGATTTCCGTACGGCCCTCTTTGTCGGTCATCACTTCCGCCTGACGGAGGAGGCTGTCCGCTTCATCATTCTTATAGAAGGACCGGTTCCCCGGGAGGCCCCAGTAGGAAGAATCCATCCAGTAGGACAGGAAGAACTGGGGATCACTGTAGTCCGGGCTCCAGGTGCCTAAGGCCATCTGGAAGTCTCCTTTGTCTGCCCGCTGACGGAACGTAGCCCAGGCTACCTTTTCCAGGTTTACTTTGATACCCAGCTGCTGCAGGTTATTCTGGATAATCAGGGCTTCCGCCTCGTCGAAAGCAGCGTGGCCGGAGTAGAGGAGATTGATTTCCGTCACATTTTCCCCGGAGGCCGCCAGCAGTTCCTTCGCCTTGTCCAGGTTATAGGTGTATCCCGGCAGGGATTCATCCTTGCCCCACATGCCCTTCGGCAGGGCATTCGTGAGCTGTTCGCCCCGGCCTTTCACGGCACCGTCGATGATGGCATTGTAATCGATGGCATAGGACAGGGCCTGCCGGAATTTCTTATTGCTGGTGGGAAGTTTCTGGTTATTCAGGTACACAATGGAGCAGAGAAGGGACGGATCTTCATAGACATGGATGGCCTTATTGTCCTTCAGCTGGTCGATCTGGTCCATGGGAATGCCCTCAGCGATGTCGATATCCCCCTTCTCCAGCTGCAGCCGCTGGGCGGAGGGATCCTTGATGCTGTTGAAAATGACATGCTTAATGGAGGGCGCCTTGCCGGCATAATTTTTCTGTACGTCCAGTTTGATGGACTGGGACGGCGTGTAGGACGTGATCTCATAGGCACCGGAGCCCATGGTGTGGGTAGCCAGATAGGAGGATCCCATGTCGTTATCCCTGGCCTGGTCCATGACCTTCGGATTCACGATGGAAGACCCGTTCACTGCCAGGGTATAGAGGAAAGGAGCAAAGGGCTTGGACAGCTTGAATACCACCGTCTTATCATCGGGAGTTTCGATGGCGTCCACCACCTTGAAATAGTCCGATGGTCCTTTCTTCATCTGTTTCACCCGGTCAATGGAGAACTTCACCGCCTTCGCATCCACCGGGGAGCCGTCAGCAAACTTATGGCCCTCCTCCAGGGTAAAGGTCCAGGTGAGGCCATCGTCACTGACGGTCCAGGACTTGGCCAGGGACGGTTCCACGTCGGTGGAGGCCTTGCCGTTTTCCACCTTGTACTTCACCAGCCGTTCATAGGCAGGATAGGTGATCTGCCATCCCTTGTTATCCATGGTGACAGCGGGGTCCAGGGTTTCCGGATCCACCGGCATCCCCACTACGATGGTATCCTTCGGCACAGAACCGCCGCCGGAAGAACTTCCGGATGAACTGCCGCCGCAGCCGGCGAAACCGATAGCAGCCAGTCCAACCATGGAACCGAGAATCATTGCTTTCAGAAGTTTTTTCATAGTCTCTCCCCCTTACCAAAAAGAGCCGCACCCGTTTCCGAATGCAGCTCCATTGCCTTTTGAGACCACAAAGCCCTTCTTACCGGCGCCGGCCGATAAAAAGGGCTTCCTTGTCTCTTTATGAAATATACATACAGTATAAAGCAGTAAAGGGAAAAAGTAAATAGCCTGCGTACAGGGATCCCGGATCGAAATCGAGGCTGAGATCGAGGATAACAGCAGCTGCGCCGCAAAGAATTCAGAGTTGAAGTTCAGCGGCTTCGCCGCACTTCCCATCAATCCGTCCAGCGGCGAAGCCACAGTTCAATTTTATAAGGCGGCGCTTCCTGATTTGTGCGCCGCCTTATCCATTCCTCATTCCTCATTCCTCATTCCTAATTATTTTTTCATCCCAATATATCTTTCAGATACTGTTCCCCGTTCTGCCAGAAGATTTTTTCCACTTCTCCTTCATGGAAGCCGCCTGCTTTCAGGGCATCGGCGAGGCGGCCCATTTCAGAGGCGTCTTTCAGTTCCAGCTTCGGTTCGATACCGTCGAAGTCGCTGCCCAGGGCCAGCACGTCTATGCCTCCCACATTCCGGATGTGCCGGGCATGGCGGACGATATTTTCCAGCTTTGTTTCTTCCGAATTCCCGGTGAAATGGTTGGCAAAATTCAGGCCTATGAGGCCCCCTTTCTCTCCGAAGAGACGAATCAGGTCATCCGGCAGGTTCCGCTGATGGGCTGTTACCGCCCGGGCATCGGAGTGGGACGCCATGGGCGCCCGGCGGCAATGGAGAAGGATGTCCCGTGTTCCTTCGTCATTGAGGTGGCTCGTATCCACCACCATGTGCAGGGATTCCATGGCCTCCACGATTTCCCAGCCTCTGGCCGTGATACCCTTGTCCTTTCCTTCCATGCCGTTGGGCCAGCCGATTTCATTGGGATAGTTCCACGTAAGGGTCATGAGGCGGACGCCGTCTTTGTAGACCTGACGGAGCTTTTCCACGGAACCTCCCACCACTTCTCCCCCTTCGATGGAAAGGAGAGCCCCGATTTTCCCATCCTCCTCGGCCTCCCGGATATCTTCCCGGCTATGGATAGGCTGCAGCCGGTCTTTATAGAGGGCCGCTTCCTTTTTCCATGTGGAAAGGAGATCTTCATACCGGCCCCACACATCAGAGTCCTTCTCCCGATCCACCCAGAGGGCGAAGTCCTGGATGAAGCAGCCTCCCTTCTTCAGCTTTTTCAGATCCACGTAGAGGGAATTTTCCAGAAGATTCCCCTTTTCCCGATGATCATGGATTTCTGTAATCGTATCGCAGTGGAAATCTATATACTTCATGGCAGCCCTCCCGAATGCAAAAAGAGGCATATACCCCAAAGGATATATACCTCTTCGTACTTTTATGAACGTACTCCTATCATACCACAGGAGGCCGATTCTGTCAGTTGAAAAAGTGAGATAGTGCTAAAGCCTGTGGCGAAAAAGGAAGAGTTGAGATTTGAGATTTGAGATTTGAAATTTGAGAGTTGAGAGTTGAGGCCTCGCGGCTTCGCCGCAGTTGGAACCCCAATGACTCTGGCCGACTTACAACTCTGTGACAGAGGTGGAAAATTCACAGTATTCCAGAACACAAGAAAGATTTCTTCACTCCTCGAAGCTACAGCAATTCTGGACAATAGTGTCATACAAGATGCTTACCACCGCTCGAAATGACGGGGGTGGGAATGTGACAGGCATCAGAACCTGCTGCCATCTAAAAGGGGTCACAAGTCCAGCGGCGAATCCGTTCCCAGGTATCAAAAGGCGGCGCTTCCTATTTGTGCGCCGCCACATCCATTCCTCATTCCTAACTCCTAATTCCTCATTTTCCCGCGCCGCACCTCCCCCTCGGCCGCAGGCCGCTCCCCTTAAGCCACCTCCCCTCCAGCTATCAGCATACAAAAAAGGCCGGGGAAAATGGATTTCCATTTTCCCCAGCCCTTTTACAGCGGTCAGGCGCTTTGATTACGTTTCTTATTCTTCATCCAGCACGTGGGCGCAGCGAGCGCAGACGTGAGGATGGTTCGGATCACTGCCTACGTCAGGAGTCCGTTTCCAGCAGCGTTCGCACTTTTCGAGGGTGCACACAGCTACGCTGCACTTTACGGTGCCCTCTTCGTTGGAAGCGGCGCCTTCCGGAGCATCCTTCGTGCCTTCCACGATCTTTGCCTGGGAGACGATGCAGAAGTCAGCCAGTTCCTTTTCCATGTCCTTCACCACGGAGAAAGCTTCGCCGTCGGCGTATACTGTGATTTCCGCATCCAGCGGATGGCCGATGGTCTTCTTCTGACGGGCTTCTTCCAGGGCCTTCATGACCACCGTTCTCACAGCCAGCCGTTTCTGCCATTTTTCATCCAGTGCCTTGTCCAGGTACTTTTCATTGGCCTTCGGCATATCGGCCATATGGACGGACCATTCCCGTTCTTCCTTGTTCGGGAGGGCCTGCCATACTTCTTCCGCCGTGAAGCAGAGTACCGGTGCCACCAGACGGACCAGGGTGGTGAGGATTTCGTACATGGCGGTCTGGGCACTTCTACGAAGCTTGCCATCTGCCTTTTCGGTGTACAGGCGGTCCTTCAGGATGTCCAGGTAAATAGCGGAGAGGTCCACGGTGCAGAAGTTGTGGACTGCATGGTACATGACATGGAATTCGTAGTCATCGTACGCTTTGAGGACCGTTTCCTTCACCTGTTCCATACGGAGCAGGGCCCAGCGGTCCAGTTCTTCCATATCTTCATAGGCCACGGCATCCTTCTTCGGATCGAAGTCGTAGAGGTTGCCCAGGAGGTAACGGAAGGTATTGCGGATCTTGCGGTACACGTCGCTCATGGATTTGATGATCTTGTCGGAGAGACGGACATCGCCCTGGTAGTCCACAGAGGAAATCCAGAGACGCATCACGTCGGCGCCGTACTTGTTGATCACGTCCTGCGGAGCCACCACGTTGCCTACGGACTTACTCATTTTCCGGCCTTCGCCGTCCATGGTGAACCCATGGGTGAGGACAGCCTTGTACGGTGCATAGCCGTTGACTGCCACGGAGCAGAGGAGGGAAGAATGGAACCAGCCGCGGTGCTGGTCGGAACCTTCCAGATACAGGTCGCAGGGATACTTGACTCCTTCCCATTCCTTGTGGGGATAGCGGAGGACGCCGTTCCAGGTGGAACCGGAGTCAAACCATACATCCATGATATCCTTTTCCTTATGGAAATGGGTGCCGCCGCAGTGGGGGCATTTGAATCCTTCCGGAAGCAGTTCTTCTGCGGAGTGGGTCCACCAGGCATCGGTGCCTTCTTTTTCGACGATGTCTTCTACCTTCTTCATGGTTTCCGGTGTGATGACCCACTTGCCGCAGTCATCGCAGTAGAAAGCAGGAATCGGCACGCCCCAGGAACGCTGGCGGGAAATGCACCAGTCCTGGCGGTCACGAATCATGTTGTACAGACGGTCATGGCCCCAGGAAGGAATGAACCGGGTATCGTCCACAGCCTTCAGTGCTTTGTCCCGGAAATCATTGATGGAGGCGAACCACTGGTCCGTAGCCCGGTAGATGACCGGGTTCTTGCAGCGCCAGCAGTGAGCGTACTGATGGTGGAGGGACTTCTTGCCGAGGAGCATGCCCTTATGGGCGAGGAGGGAAATCACCGGACCCTCTGCTTCCCAGATGGTCTTGCCCACGAGGCCCATGCCCGCTTCTTCGGTCATCCGGCCCTTTTCATCTACGGGGCACAGGATTTCCTGTTTCAGCTTGCCCGCATTTTCATAGGTCTTGTAAACTTCAAAGTCGTCCACGCCGTGGCCAGGAGCGGTATGTACGCAGCCGGTGCCGGCATCCAGGGTGACATGGTTGCCTTCCAGTACGTATACGGTACGGTTGTATTCATCGAAGGGGTGCTTGAACTTGGCCAGATCCAGTTCAGAACCCAGCATTTCACGGCCTGCAAATTCGTAGTCCGTCACTTTGCATTCTTCCAGGGCCTTCGGTGCCAGTTCCTTGTTCATGAGGTAGTATTCATCGGCTGCCTTGTTGTGAACCCATACATAGGTGAATTTCGGGTTCACGGAAATGTACTGGTTGGCCGGGATGGTCCAGGGGGTGGTGGTCCAGATGACTGCAAATACCTTGGACTTATCAACTCCTTCCGGTTCCAGTCCATGAACATCGATCATGGGGAACTTCACGTAGATGGAAGGGGACTTGCGGTCCTTATATTCGATTTCTGCTTCCGCCAGTGCGGTTTCGCAGTTCGGGCACCAGTATACGGCCTTCTTGCCCTTGTAAATATAGCCTTTCCGAGCCATTTCGCCGAAGACTTCCAGTTCCTTCGCTTCCAGATGGGGATCAAAGGTTACATAGGGATGGTCGAAATCGCCGACCACGCCCATGCGGATGAAGTCCGCCTTCTGGATGGCGATCCATTTCTTCGCATAGGCCAGGCACTTCTTCCGGAGTTCCAGGGGCGTCATATTGGCCCGGTCTTCACCGGAGTCCTTCAGTACTGCATATTCGATAGGCAGTCCGTGGGTATCCCAGCCGGGGATATAGTTGGCTTCATAGCCGGCCATATGCTTGTAGCGGATAATGATATCCTTCAGAGTCTTGTTCAGGGCATGGCCGATATGAATCTTGCCGTTTGCATAGGGAGGGCCATCGTGGAGAACGAAGGTGGGGGCCCCATCCTTTCTTCTCTTTTCGATTCTCTGGTGATAAAGGTCGTGTTCCTTCCAGAAATCCACAAAGCCCGGTTCCTTTTTCGGCAGGTTTCCCCGCATGGGGAAATCGGTCTCCGGCAGATGTAAAGTCTTGCTGTAATCCATTTCCATTCCTCCTAAGGAAATCATTGATTTCCAAAATAAAAATTCCCGCCCCTGTAAGGGGCGAGAATCCAATTCCCGTGGTACCACCCTCATGACCTTTCGGCCACTTGGTACAGATAACGGTGTCCCGTCGGGGCTTTTCTTCCCCGAAGCTCCGAAGTGATCTTCCCGCAGGCCGAACGCTTCCTTTCACCGGTCGGAAGCTCTCTGTAGAACGGCACATACAGGACGTCTTCATCCACGCCTGTCAGTATTTTCTTATTTTACTTATATCGGCGAGGTAAGTCAAGAGGGAAATAGTCGTGGTACCTGTCCATCCATTCCACTGCAAAAGTCTCCAGCCATTAATGAGGAGTGAGGAGTGAGGAATGAGGAATGGTGGTTAAAATGGACCCCGAGTAGTGGACACATCCGAAAGTGAGGCCCCCGGATTTTGGACACTTCCTCACCGTTTC